>OJAI01000004.1_pt1 | contig 260013 bp, 232 predicted proteins | sample 1588891 | NCBI WGS metagenome assembly OJAI01 (sample SAMN03283255) | human gut metagenome | biome: human-associated habitat; material: feces | host: Homo sapiens | place: USA | collected 2013 | reverse complement strand
TACCACAAAAAAGACTGCTTTCCTACCCTTTTAAGGGTGGTTGCAGTCTTTTTTTATTGCGCGTTTTTTTACAGCGCCTTCTTTATATAAGCTCGCCAAACGAGAACGTTCCGTTTTCCAGTATCAGATAGCTGTGTGCTGAATTTTCTTTCGGGATAGATACTGAACCCGGATTTATGTAGGTGTAATCGCCTTGATCTTTTATTACCGGCACATGAGTATGACCGTGGAGCAGAATATCGCCCTTAGACAGCGGTGGCAGATTGTCGCAGTTGAATTTGTGACCATGTGTGGCGAATATCCTCAGTCCGTCACAGCATATATAAGCATATTCCGCCATAACAGGGAAGTCAAGTACCATTTGATCGACTTCTGTGTCACAATTACCACGCACGCACAGAAGCTTGTCTTTTAGCGGATTGAGCATGGCTATCACCTGCTTTGGTGCATATTCCTCTGGAAGGTCGTTTCTTGGTCCGTGATAGAGGATATCACCCAAAAGAATTAGTTTTTCCGCGCCGTTTTGCTCAAAGGCTTCAAGCATTTTTTTGCACCAGTAAGCCGAACCATGAATGTCTGACGCTATCATAAGTTTCATATTTTACACTCCTTTATTTTATGATCTCAGATGCAAGCTTGTGCAAAGACACATACTCTGGCTTTATTTTGTTATATATATCGCAGCCTTTTTCCTTTTTGAACTCTTTTACCATTCTGATATAAAGCTGCTGTTTTGTTGTGGCATCAATGACTGCTTCTCTTATAAGCGCCAGTTCGTCTTTGTTGCATTTGCCGTCGAGTAGCTCATCAAGTTTTACGGATAGTACATCATGGTAAACAACCTTTTCAGCTTTCTGAGCCGTCATCGTTTTATCTTCATCAGCGGTGCATGTATTATCGGATTCCTGTAGTCCTTTAAGTCGCAGATATCTTGGCCTGAGAAGCTTGTAAAAATCTGTAGCCTGCTTTTTATATACCTTTGCAAGAGAGTTGTGAAGCTCCTCTTTTGTGTTAGACTCAGCTATAAGTTTGCTGATCTCTTCTATTTGATCTTCGCTGCAAATGTTTGCAAGTATGCTTTGGAGATCGTTGTTTTTTTGTGTGGTACACTTTTTTCTACCCTTTTTCACTTTGACGATAGTTTCAACAACAGGATCACTTTCTACTTCGACAATATCAGGCGCACAGGCTTCTGGCTCTTCTTCGACTTCTTCTGTATTACCATTCATATTTTCGTTTAGTGTAACAGAATAATCTATAGCCGCAGACTCAGGGTTTGGCTCATCAGCTTCGTCAAGAGTTATCTCTGACTCTGTCTGAATTTCTGCTGTTTCTTGTATTTCCTCTGCTTTTTCGACTATATGTTTAGTCGATTCTTCATCTTCATTGATTTCGGTCGGATTAATCTTATGATTAGCGAAATTAATAGCGGTTTGTATTGTCCTAGTTCTGTAGACCATAGCATTTGGGCTGTCAACATACTTACCATGCCAGAAATCATGAAGAAAGTCAAAACCTCTATCATTGCTGATAACAAAAATATTCGTATAAGTATCCTTGGCTACCAGATAACCCAGAAGTGTTGAAAGCTGAAAATCCAGGGCATTTTTGCCACCAACGTTTACCTTGAAGTATTCAATATCAGCCTTTGATGTAAGAACTTTCTGGTGCATTTCGAAGTTAATGGTATCGGAATTTTCACTGTAAAAAATTATGACGGTATCAGTTTCAGTTAAATTGTCTATGCCTTGAAGTCCTTTGGATTTGACATTTTCAAAGTCTACCAAATAAATTTTCATGTTGATCTATCCTTTCTTTTTGTGTCGTATAAGTGTCGTGGCAGCAATAATCATAATTAGTCCCCCTGTCGCAGTTGCTGTCATAAGTATGGCATTTTTGCCATTTTCATCGTTCTCACTGCTGTCAGGAACGACCTCCTCATAGGTATAAGTTTTTGTCCTTACCGCCTTGTCTATACAAGAAGCAATAAGTGCATGACCTTTTTTATTAGGGTGTATATCAAAGTCATTTATGTTGGTCAGTTCCTTTCCGTGACCGCTGAATTCACTAAAAACATCTGCCACTATGTATCTCTCATTTTCATTTTCGTCAGTGGAGTGTTCTTTGATAATGTCGTTAAGCTTTGAAATTTTATCCTTCGACATACTCTGGAAAACAACAGCCGCAGTGAAATTATCAAGCGGGTCATATAGTGTCTGAACGATTATTTCGCCCTTACTTTTAGCTTCAACAGCGTTAATTATATCATCTAGAGTGCTCGTAAAATTTTTCAGCGCCTTATCCATATCATCAGACATATCCTTCATATCCATTGCAATGCCAATAATATCCTTGGTTTTATCCATCAAATCAGACATTGTGCTTTTAGAAGTAATGCCCAGATCGTTCATCAAAAAATCTATGAAAAGGCCTAGAATGTCATTGCCACCTATTGATATAATAACAGCGTCGCTGTCTGCAAGGTCAGCGTCAAATTCGCCTGAATTAATGCGGTCAAGAAGCTGCTGTGAAGTGTCGCCCACAACAGCAGAGTTCACAAGCTTACAGCCGCCAGCGTCTTTAAGCTCAGCGTCATACTGGTCGTGAAGAAGATTTGCATAAGACGCACAAGAATATCTGTTTTCACTGTAGCCTTCCAGACCATAGCCAGCGGCGATTGAATCACCAAGCACAAGTATATTAGGCGGAACATTTACTTCATGCTTTATAACTTCAGCGTTACAGGCAAGAGGTGTGGCACATGCCATAACGGTTGCCGTGAAAAAAGCCGTTAATTGTTTTAACATCTTATCATCTCCTATATGAGTATATTAACCTTATTATATAATATATTGTACCACATTCAGGACAATTGTACAACATATTTTTTTGAAATTTCTTGACTTTTTTAGTGTGTTGTGATAATATATAATAAAAGAATATGAAATCAGTTTGGAAAGCGAGATTTATTATGACTGACTATTATTACCCTGTCCTCAGCGATGAAACGAGCCTGCCTTTGTATGTGCTTGGAATCGGTGCAAGAGATAGAGAATTTCATTTTGTAAGAGAAGATGGCTATCCTAATCATCAGATAATATACTGCACTCGTGGTCAGGGTCACATTATATTTGATGGTCATGAGTATGATATAAAGCCGGGGGATGCATTTTATCTGCCGCCTTCTGTACCGCATGAGTATTATCCTGTTGGTGATATATGGGAAACCCACTGGATAACCTTTGAGGGCAGGGAAGCAACTGAAATGCTCAAGCATATCAAGCTTGAGAAGGCTAAAGTGTTTCACATAAATGATATCAATGCTGTTGATGCCATATTTAAGAAGATACTTTATCTTATGAAGACTAATTACTACTACTGTGGTCACCAGTGTTCGGCATATCTATATCAGTTTCTTATTGAGCTGCACAGAGTCGTAAACCTACAAAATGGTAGTCAGGACGGACAAAAACTCAATCAGCTGCAGCCTGTAATTGATTATATTGATAAGAATTTCAGAAAAGAACTTACACTTGTGGAGCTTGCTGATCTTATTGACCTTTCACCGCAGTATCTTTGCAGACTTTTCAAGGAGTGTCTTAGTCTAAGACCTTTTGAGTATCTAGCAAGAAAGCGTATACAGCAGGCAAAGCTGCTTTTATTGGAGGATAAGCTTAACATCAATGAAATCGCTGCGGAGGTAGGTTATAACGATTGCAGTTATTTTTGTGCGGTGTTCAAAAAGCATGAAATGCTTTCCCCAGCAGAATTTCGTTCTCTTCATAAAAAAGCAGGTAATTAAAAATATGATGCCCCACGGAAATGGATTCCGTGGGGCTTTTTTTATAATATGGTTCCGCCTCCGATAACGTATTCACCGTCATAGAAAACCACTGCCTGTCCCTTTGAGATAGCTTTATGAGGTTCTTTAAAAGTTACGAGTACCTTGCCATCATTCATTGGTGAAACTGTACATTCAGCGTCCTTTTGATGATAACGTGTCTGAGCAGTGCAGGTTATAGGCTCTGTGAGGGTGTCAAATGGAATAAAGTTCACATCTCCTGCCACAAGGCTGTCACTGTATACTTCATCAGCCTTGCCCATAATAAGCCTGTTATGCTCCATATCCTTTGCAACAACGAAAAGCGGTTCGCTATATGAAATGCCTACGCCCTTTCGCTGTCCAATAGTATAGTGTATCAGACCTTTGTGTTTACCAAGCTTTGTGCCGTCAGAAAGAACGATATCTCCCGACTGCTGTTCACCGCAGCGTTTTGTGATAAAGCCTGCGTAATCACCGTCAGGAATAAAACAGATGTCCTGAGAGTCAGGCTTGTCTGCATTTATAAGCTTGTTTTCTTCTGCGATATCACGGATCTTGTCCTTGTGCATCTCGCCAACGGGGAAGAGAGTGTGAGCAAGCTGTTCCTGAGTCATACTGTAAAGCACATAACTTTGATCCTTTGACCTGTCAGGTGAGCGTTTCAGAAGCCACCTGCCTGACTTTTCGTCAAACTCTCTGGCAGCGTAATGCCCCGTAGCAATATGGTCAAAACCCAGCAGTTTTGCACGCTCATAGAATTTTGCGAATTTCAGATGTTTGTTGCACTCGATACACGGATTAGGCGTGCCACCTGCCAGATATGTATCAACAAAATTGTCGATAACATAGTGCTTAAAATCATCAGAAAAATTAAATACATGGAAATCAATGCCTAGTTTAAAAGCAACAAAACGTGCGTCCTCTACATCATTGAGAGAACAGCACGTTCTTGTTTTATCCAGACCGATGTCCTCATTGCTGTAGAGCCGCATGGTAGCCCCTGCCACGTCATAACCCTCATCAAGAAGGAGCTTGACCGAAACAGAGCTGTCAACGCCGCCGCTCATTGCCACAAGAACTCTATCAGCCATTGCAGTTCTCACAATCAGGAGCAGACTGCTTACCTACGAACGGAGTTGGATCTATACCCTGTCTTTTATAGTAGTCAGAAACAGCGGCTTTCATTGCTTCCTCCGCAAGAACAGAGCAGTGAAGCTTTGCTGGTGGAAGACCGTCAAGAGCTTCAACAACTGCCTTGTTTGTAAGTTTTAAAGCGTCTTCAAGCTTTTTACCCTTTATCATTTCTGTAGCGATAGAAGATGTAGCAACAGCCGCACCGCAACCAAAAGTCTTGAACTTAACGTCAGTTATAATGCCGTCATTGACCTTGATGTACATTTTCATTATATCTCCGCACTTGGCGTTTCCTACCTCGCCGACACCGTCAGCATCTTCAATCTCGCCGACATTTCTCGGATGCGCGAAATGATCCATTACCTTTTCGCTGTATATCATTTTTTATTCCTCCTAATCAAGTGTATAGTCGTGAATATTCTCAGTTCTGCAAATTCTTTCCCAAAGTGGAGACATACTTCTCAGGTGCTTTACGATAGGTGGAAGAACCTCAAGAATATAATCAACATCTTCCTCTGTGTTCTCGTCATTGATAGAAAGTCTGAGTGAGCCATGTGCTACTTCGTGTGGCAGACCAAGTGAAAGCAGAACGTGTGACGGGTCAAGTGATCCGCTTGTGCAGGCTGAGCCTGATGAAGCTGCAACGCCTTGAAGATCAAGTGAAAGAAGCAGGCTCTCGCCTTCTACTCCACGAACAGATATGTTTACGTTTCCTGCAAGTCTGTGTTCTGTGTCACCATTAAGTCTTGACTCAGGTATCTTGAGCAGACCCTCGATAAGTCTATCTCTCATCTTTCTAACACGCTCATTCTTTGCAGGGATATCCTTCACAGCATCAGTGATAGCAACGCCGAGAGCCACAATAGAAGGTACGTTCTCGGTACCTGCACGCTTATTTCTCTCCTGCGCTCCACCGTAGATAAGGTTAGGAAGGTTAATGCCTGTTTTTACATAAAGCGCGCCAACGCCCTTTGGAGCGTGTAGCTTATGTCCTGAAAGTGAGAGCATATCAATGTTCATATCTTTAACATTGATGTCAATATTTCCTACAGCCTGAACAGCGTCAGTATGGAACCATACGCCATGCTTGTGGCAAACTTCGCCGATCTCAGCGATAGGCTGTATAGTACCGATCTCGTTGTTAGCTGTCATTATTGTAACAAGGCAGGTATCCTCACGGATAGCGTCCTCGACCTGTTGTGCAGTAACAAGGCCCTTGTCACCTACAGGAAGATATGTTACCTCAAAGCCAAGCTTTTCGAGATACTGACAAGTGTGCAGAACTGCATGATGTTCAAAAGCAGTTGTGATGATATGCTTCTTGCCCTTTTTTTCTCCAAGCTGTGCACAGCCTCTTATAGCCCAGTTGTCAGACTCAGAGCCGCCAGCAGTGAAATAGATCTCGTTGACCTTCGCACCAAGAGCGTTTGCGACCTGTTCCCTTGCTTTAAGAACGGCTTTTGCACATTCCATTCCCAAAGAATATATACTTGACGGATTTCCGTATAGCTCAGTGAAATAAGGCAGAGCGGCGTCAAGAGCTTTCTGAGATACTCTAGTCGTAGCTGAGTTATCTGCATAGACAAATCTCTTTTCCAATTAAATCATACCTTTCATATATAGATTTACTATTTTATTATATACTTATTTACTACAAAATGCAAGTGATTTCGTTAATTTAACAGAAATTTAACTTCTACTGAATTTCTTTGAGCCCATGACTGCAAGTTCGTCACAACGTTCGTTTTCCGGATGTCCTGCATGGCCTTTTACCCAGTTGAAATTGACCTTATGCACCTCCAGCAGATCAAGAAGCTTTTCCCACAGATCACTGTTTAGAGCCTTTTTCTTGTCCGATTTTATCCAGTTGTTTGCACGCCATTTCTTTGCCCAGCCTTTTGTAACAGCATCGATTATATACTTTGAGTCGCTGTAAAGCTCTACCTCACATGGCTCTTTCAGTGCTGAAAGAGCAGTGATAACAGCGGTTAGCTCCATGCGGTTATTGGTTGTAGAGGGATCACCGCCCCAAAGTTCTTTTGAAGTGCCTTTGTATCTTAGTAGAACACCATATCCACCCGGTCCAGGATTTCCAGAACAAGCACCGTCAGTGAAAATTTCTATTTTCTTCATTTATTTATCTCCGTTTTTGTGATGATTATTATGCAAAACATATTATACTACATTTCTCTCTTTTTTTCAAGTACCTCTCAAGGTTTAATATTTTAATATTTATTACTTTTGAAATGTTCAAATTATACAAATGGCTTGAATGTCTTTGTATAAAATGAGAATTGACTTAAAGGACATTAAGCTTTATAATTGTAGTGTAACATTGGTTATTAAGACAGAAAATCATTTGATTTGGAGGTCAATTATTTTATGAAGATCAAGAAGATTCTTGCATTGGCAGTAGCGCTTACATCTGTTTTTGCAGTTGCAGGTTGCGGTTCCACAGGCGACAGCAGTTCAAAGGTATCAACAGTAAAGAAAGTTAAGGTCGAGGACACACAGGAAATAGAGACTATCCCTGACGACGCTCAGAAAACTATCCGTTGGATGGGTACATATGACCTTAACCCTGACGAGAAAAAGGGCGAGGATAAGTCCGTTGAGATGACCCTTTTCAACAACAAGGGTGGTAAAGTAGAGTACACAAGAGTAACTGATAGCGAAAAATTTGACCAGCTCGCTAGTGCTATCATGGCTCAGCAGAATGTACCTGATATCTTCAAGTATGAGTGGATGGCTTTCCCTGCACAGGTGCTTAAGGATATGTATCAGCCGGTTGACGATATTGTGAACTTTGACGATCCGTTGTGGGCTGATGTGAAAACAGCGGCTGATAAGTTCGTTATGGGCGGCAAGCATTATGTTGCTCCTATAAGCTTCACAGTCGGCACGCTTATGATGTACGATCAGGACGTCATTGATGCTGAGGGTCTTGACGATCCATATGAACTTTATCAGAACAACGAGTGGAATTGGGATAACTGGTATGACATGATGTCGGAGTTTGTTTCAAACGCTCCTGCTGATGTTGAGAGATTTGGTATCAATGGTTGGTTCCAGACACAGGTCATTCAGCAGACCGGTAAAACAATGGTAAACTATGACGGAGAGAAGTTCACAAACAATATAAATGACCCTGATATCGAAAGAGCAGAAGATCTGCTTTATCAGGTAGGTAAGAACAACCTTGTAAACGGCAACTGGCTTGGCAATGCTAAGCAGGCGCTTAAAGACGGCAATCTGCTGTTTTACTGCATGGGTACATGGGCTATGACAGGAAATAACGGACCTTCTGACGCTGACACTTGGAGAGTGGTCCCTGTTCCGTCTGATCCTAACACTGATGAAAAGTACATGACATCTGATATGACGGCATATATGTGGGTAAGAGGTTCAACAGCTAAAGAGGCTGTTAAGTGTTGGTATGAGTGTTGCAGAATGGCTAACACAGATGAAACATATAAGGAAAACGGCAAGGAGAAATTCCTCAACGCTAACCCTAACTGGACAGAGGATATGTATCAGGTGATCGTTGACTGCTCATCTTCTGAGTACAATCAGGTGTTTGACTACGGCTACGGAATTTCTTCCACAATGTCTGACGACAACGCAAATGAGGACGGCAACTGCGTAACAAGAAAGCTTTATGAATACACAAACAAGGCTGACGATAACGGCAAGCAGTTCTCATGGACAGAGCTGAGAGAATCATACTCTGCAACTGTTGACGCCGAGCTTAAGACTATCAACGACGCTGTTGTTGCATTCAATAAGAAAAATTCATAAGAATACTTTACAAGACTTCGGTTTTATCGGGGTCTTGTTTTTGCATAAAAATAAGGCTCTGAGAGATACATTTCTCAGAGCCTTTGCTATTGTTATGTTTAGTTGTCCATGCCCTCACGAACGGATTTGATAAACTTGCCCACATATTCAGGAGCGTCTTTGCCGTGTTCCTCAACAATTTTAACAACAGCACTTCCCATGATAACGCCGTCAGCATATTGGGACATTTTCTTTGCCTGCTCAGGATTTGAAATTCCGAAACCTATGCAGCAAGGGCAGTGATCGTTGTTTCGGATAGGTGCAAGCAGCTCGTTAAAGTCTGTTGTTATCTCAGAACGCATACCAGTAACGCCAAGGGAGGATACAACATACAAAAAGCCTTTAGATTTTTCTGCTATCATTTTTACACGCTCATGTGAGGTCGGTGCAACAAGGAAGATAGTGTAGATACCATTTTTCTCAGCTTCGCCCTCAAGCTCTTCACGTTCCTCGAAAGGCATATCAGGAACGATAACGCCGTCTATCTGTGTTTCTTTGCAAAGTTCAAAGAACTTTGCTGTACCGAACTTGAAGATAGTGTTTATATACATCATCAGAAGCATAGGCTTGTCAGTCTGTGTGCGGAGCTTTCTCACAAGGTCAAATATCTTGTCAAGATTTGTTCCACCACTGAGTGAACGCAGAGAAGCTTTCTGAATAGTCGCACCCTCTGCGATAGGGTCTGAGAACGGCACTCCGATCTCGATAATGTCAGAACCATTCTTGTACATTTCAAGAACGCATTTTTCTGTTGTGTCCATATCAGGATCGCCTGCGGTGATAAAGGTAACAAGCGCCTTTTTGTTTTCTGCTTTAAGCTTTTCAAAGCAAGCGTCTATCCTATTCTTCATTGAGCTCGACCTCCCTGTATCTTGCTATTGAGTATACGTCCTTGTCGCCTCTGCCTGAAAGGTTGATGACAAGTATAGAGTCCTTATCCATTGTAGGAGCAATCTTAAGCGCAGCGGCAACTGCGTGTGATGACTCGATAGCAGGGATTATGCCCTCTGTTCTTGAAAGGTACTCAAAAGCACAAACTGCTTCTTCATCGGTTATGTCAACATACTGCGCTCTGCCTATAGAGTTAAGATATGCGTGCTCAGGTCCGATACCTGGGTAGTCAAGACCTGCTGAGATAGAATAAACAGGGTCGATCTGACCATATTCGTTCTGCAAGAAAAGCGATTTCATGCCGTGGAATATACCAAGTGAGCCTTTTGCAACTGTAGCCGCATGGTCAGGTGTGTCAATGCCTCTGCCTGCTGCTTCTGCACCAACAAGCTTGACTGACTTGTCTTCGATAAAGTTATAGAACGCACCCATAGCGTTTGAGCCGCCGCCTACGCAGGCAACAACGCAATCAGGTAGTCTGCCTTCCTTTTCCATAAGCTGTGATTTTATTTCAGCACTGATGACCTTCTGGAAATCTCTTACCATTGTAGGATAAGGGTGAGGTCCCATTACAGAGCCTATGCAGTAGTAAGTTGTGTCGATATTTGATACCCAATCTCTGAAAGCCTCATTGATAGCGTCTTTCAGTGTAGCAGTACCGCTTGCAACACCTGTTACCTTTGCTCCAAGAAGATTCATTCTGTAAACGTTAAGGGATTGTCTTTTCATATCTGTTTCGCCCATATAGACCTCGCATTCAAGACCCATAAGAGCGCAAACTGTAGCGGTAGCAACACCGTGCTGACCGGCACCAGTCTCAGCGATTATGCGCTTCTTACCCATTTTCTTTGCCAGAAGTATCTGACCCAAAACGTTGTTTATCTTGTGTGAGCCTGTGTGGTTAAGATCTTCACGTTTGATGTATATTTTAGCTCCGCCAAGATCTTTGGTCATCTTTTCTGCATAATAAAGCATTGACGGTCTGCCTGCATAATTGTGGTAAAGCTCCTGGAGCTCTTTGTTGAACTCAGGATCGTCCTTGTATTTATCGTAAGCTTTTTCAAGCTCGTGAACAGCAGTCATGACAGTTTCAGGAATATATTGTCCGCCAAATTCGCCAAATCGTCCAATTTTACTCATTTATATCCTTCTTTCGATATTATTTCTGATAGTCTCAATTATCCTTTTTATCTTCTTTTCGTCCTTGAAGCCATCGGTTTCCACTGAACTTGAAAAGTCAACGCCATAAGGTTGTACCTTTTCCATAGCATAGCAGATGTTATCCTTGTTCAGTCCACCTGCAAGGAAAAACGGCTTTGAAATACTCACATTGGAGAACACATCAAGGTCAACACGCTTGCCAGTCCCACCGTAGCTGCCTGCTGAAAAGCTGTCTATAAGCAGTTTGTGGACGGGAAGTGCATCAGCTTTTGCAATATCATCAGCACATTTTGCACGAACGGCTTTCCATATCTCACAGTCGCAGTTTTCACGGAGCTTATCAATATACTCTGCGTTTTCCTCACCGTGAAGCTGGATAACGTCCAGCTTATCTGCGTAATATTTCAGAATGCTCTCTGTAGGTTCATTGACGAAAACGCCCACTCGTTTGATTTCCTTATTAAGAAGAAGTTCAAGATCGTAGAATGTGTCAATGTCTACCGTGCGTTTAAAACCCTCCGACAGTATAAAGCCTGCATAATCAGGGTGGTATGTGTTCACATAAAGAATATCGTTCACACGGCGCATACCACATATCTTGATTTTTGTCATTTATACGCCCTCTCTCAGTTCATGGAGAGTTGTACCGATATTGCCGCTTCTCATAAGCGTTTCACCTATAAGCACAGCGTCTGCCCCAAGGCTGCGTACCTTTTTCATATCGGCATTTGTTTTTATACCGCTCTCTGAAACAAGCACTGCATGGTCGCCTATTATGCCGCTGAGCCTGCCCGTGGTTTCAAGGTCAACGTCAAAAGTGTAAAGATTTCTGTTGTTTATGCCAAGCATATCAGGCTTAAAACCAAGCGTCTTTTTATACTCTTCCTCGTTGTGCACCTCTACAAGACATTCAAGGTCAAGCTCGTGAGCGATATCAGAATATTCTTTCATTTGACCCTCGCTGAGTATTGCCGAAATAAGCAGCACTGCATCAGCACCTAAGGCTCTTGCCTCGTAGAGCTGATATTCGTCGATGATAAAATCCTTGCGGAGTATCGGCAGATTCACAGCCACTCTTATTGCTTTGAGATATTCCCCAGAGCCTTGAAAATAGTGCTTCTCCGTCAGGCAGGAGATAGCATTCGCACCGTTTTTCTCATATTCGCAGGCGATTTTCACTGGGTCAAAATCAGGGCAGATAAGTCCCTTTGACGGCGAGGCTTTCTTTACCTCGCTTATGACTGAAAGGGTATCACGCTTTACAGCCTTTGAAAAGGAGACAGTTTGGTATTCCTTTTCGGCCGCCATAGCTTTTATATCCTGTCTTGAAACTTTTGATATATCTCTTTCAAGCTGTTCTTTTCTTTTGTCGCAGATATTGTCTAGTATCATTTTTTATCCTCTGTTAGTAAGTTCAACAAGTTCTTCAAGCTTTTTAAGAGCCTTTCCGCTGTCTATCATTTCAGCTGCAGTCTTTACGCCCTCTTCGATTCTGTCGCATTTGCCGCAGATATAAAGTGCACAGCCTGAGTTGAGAAGAACGATATCTCTCTTTGCACCCTTGATAGCGCCTTCAAGTATACCTCTTGTGATAGCTGCGTTGCCCTTTCCGTCCTCGCCAACGATGTCAGCAAGCTTTCCTCTTTTAAGACCGAAGTCTTCAGGCTTTATCTCATACTTGATAAGCTTTCCGCCGTTTATCTCGCAGATAGTTGTAGGAGCTGATATAGAAACTTCGTCAAGTCTGTCGTTGCCGTAAACGAGCATTGCTCTCTTTATGCCAAGATTCATAAGCACCTTAGCCATAGGTTCAAGCAGATCAGGGTCATATGTTCCAAGTATCATGAAGTCTGCTTTTGCAGGATTTGCGAGAGGTCCGAGAATGTTGAAAACAGTTCTTACACCTATCTGCGCTCTTGTAGGTCCTACAAATCTCATTGCTGAGTGATATGACTGTGCAAACAGGAATGAAAGACCGATCTCGTCAAGGGACTTTTCAGCCTGCTCATGAGTTGACTGAATTTTAACTCCAAGAGCCTCGAGAACATCAGCCGCACCGCTCTTTGAAGAAACGCTTCTGTTGCCGTGTTTTGCGACTTTCTGTCCTGCTGCTGCAATTACGAATGAAGAGGTTGTGGAAATGTTGAAGCTGTTTGAAAGATCTCCGCCTGTGCCAACTATATCAAGAGTACCCTTGACATTGACCTTTGACATTTTTTCTCTCATTACCTTTGCAAAGCCTGTTATCTCGTCGATAGTTTCGCCTTTCATTCTCAGAGCTGTGAGCAGGCAGGCAATCTGAGCATTAGAAGCTCTGTCGCTCATGATGATATCCATTGCTTTATAAGCTTCGTCCTCAGTTAGTGACTTTCCATCACATACTATTTTGAGATACTTTTTAAGCTCAACTCTTTCGCTGTCAGGAAGAGCTGCAGACTTTGTTTTTGTGGTCTTTATGCCTGCGATATCGTTCAGGAAGTTTTCGATTATCATGTTTCCAACTTCGCCAGTGAGAACTGACTCAGGGTGGAACTGAACGCCGTAGGTCGGGTGTTCTCTGTGTCTTATTGCCATTATCTGAGCTTTATCGTCAGTTGCAATAACAGACAGGCAGGTAGGAAGTGAAATGCTGTCAACAACAAGTGAGTGATATCTTGCGGCTTTTATTGTGCTTTTCAGACCGCTGAAAAGTGGGTTTGCAGTGTTAAGATTGATATCTGTCTGCTTGCCGTGAAGCTGCTGCTTTGCGTGAACTATCTTTCCACCGAATGCTTCTGCTATCGCCTGGTGTCCCAGACAAACGCCAAGTATAGGGATCCTGCCACTGAATGTCTTTATGACCTCTTCGGAAATTCCTGCGTCCTTTGGATAACCAGGACCAGGGGAGATAATGATAGCCGCAGGTGACATTTTTTCGATCTCATCTATGGTTATCTCATCATTTCTTGCTACTGTAATGTCTTTTGTGAGTACGCCTACAGCCTGATAAAGATTGTAGGTAAAGCTGTCATAGTTGTCAATAAGTAAAATCATAGTAATCTTCCTTTACAGTACAAACTTATCAATGAAAGTTTTGTCGTTGAAGTAGTTTATGCCGATAGCATTCCTTATTTCTGAAACAGTTTCGTTTGAAACCTCTATTGCACGTTGTGTGCCTTTTTTAAGTATCTCTATGAGCTGCTCTTTGTCTTTCTCATATTCCTCACGTCTTGCTCTGATCGGTGCGAGAAATTCCTGCATAACGTTGTTAAGGAACTTCTTACATTTCATATCGCCAAGGCCGCCACGCTCATAATGTTCTTTCATCTCTGCGAGGTTCTTATAGTCAGGGAAGTATTTAGCAAAATCTTCGTCCTTGCTGAATGCGTCAAGATAGATAAATACCGGATTGCCCTCTGTGTGACCAGGGTCGCTTACATTGATGTGTGTAGGGTCAGTGTACATTGACATTATCTTGTTTTTCAGCGTTTTTTCATCGTCTTTAAGGTAAATGCAGTTGCCAAGAGATTTGCTCATCTTTGTGTTGCCGTCTGTACCAACAAGTCTGTTGCAGCTTGCGTTGTCTGGGAGAACAGCCTCAGGCTCAACAAGTATATCGCACTTATAAATTCTGTTGAAGCTGTTTACTATCTCTCTTGCCTGTTCAAGCATTGGAAGCTGATCTTCTCCAACAGGAACATACTTAGCCTTGAATGCTGTGATGTCTGCTGCCTGGCTGATAGGATATGTCATAAAGCCAACAGGAAGGTTTCTTTCAAAGTTTCTCATTTTTATCTCAGACTTGATAGTAGGGTTTCTTTCAAGTCTTGACATTGTAACGAGGTTTGAATAGTACATTGGAAGCTCATAAAGTGCTGGGATATGTGACTGAACGAAGAATGTTGTTTTGTCAGGCTCAAGTCCTACCGCAAGATAGTCAAGCATTACCTCAAGAATGTTTTGTCTTATCTTCTCAGGATTGTCAGCGTTATCTGTAAGTGCCTGAAGATCGGCTATCATAACGAACTGATCAAATTTTCCTGTGTTTTGAAGTTCAACTCTTTTTCTGAGAGAACCTACATAATGGCCAAGATGAAGTGATCCAGTTGGTCTATCGCCTGTAAGAATAATATTATTGCTCATGTTATTTATCTCCTTAAAAATTATAATTTACTTGCTTCTTTTATTGCATTTATAACAGCCATTGCCTTGTTGCATGACTCTTGATATTCGTTCTCAGGAACTGAGTCTGCGACAACTCCGCCTCCTGCTTGTATATAAGCCTTGTTATTTTTGAAAAGCACTGTTCTTATAGCGATACAAGTATCCAGCGAACCGTCAAATGCAAGATAACCAACTGTTCCGCCATAAAGGCCTCTTTTTGTTGTTTCAAGCTCGTCGATTATCTCCATTGCTCTTACCTTCGGTGCGCCTGAAAGAGTGCCAGCAGGAAGAACTGCCATAAGTGCGTCAAGAGGTTTCTTATCTTCTCTCAGTGTACCCTTTACATTCGATACAAGGTGCATCACCTTTGAATATCTTTCAACTATCATCATGTCTGTAACAGTTACGGAGCCGAACTCAGAAACCTTTCCTATGTCGTTTCTTCCAAGGTCAACGAGCATTGTGTGTTCAGCTCTTTCCTTTGGATCGTTTAGAAGCTGTTGTTCATTGCGGATATCTTCGTCGTAGGTCGTTCCACGCTTGATAGTGCCTGCAATTGGTCTTGTTACTACTGTTCTATTTTCTACTGATACAAGCATTTCAGGTGAAGCGCCTGCAACAGCATAATCATTGTGCTTAAAGTAGTAAAGGTAAGGTGACGGATTAGTGGAGCGGAGCATTCTGTAAACGTCAAAGCTGTCAGGCGGATTGTCTATCTCAAATCTCTGTGACGGAACTATCTGGAAGATGTCGCCCTCTTTGATGTATTCCTTAGCCTTTTCAACGTTTGCGAGATAATGTTCCTTTGTGATGTTGGATTTTACTGTGATGTTGTCCTCCATTGTCTTTGGAGTTTTCATAACAGGCTTGTAATTTCTAAGAGTTTCAACTACTTCGTTGCATATCTTTTCACATTCTTTGTATTTGGTTTCAAGATCATCGCTCTTATTGATGTTGAGGATTATTACAGCCTTGTTTGAAAGGTGATCGTAAGCAACGATCTTTTCAAAAAGGTGCAGGTCAGCGTCAGGAAGCTTAAGATCGTCCTCAGGTGGGTTGCACAGTGTTTTCTCAAAGTATCTTATCATATCATAAGCGAAAAATCCTATTAGACCACCTGTGAGCTTTGGATAATTATTAAATCTCGGTGACTTGTGGCCTTCGATTATCTCAGAAAAGAAAGCGATAGGATCATCGACTTTTACCGTTTCATCAGCCTTGCCTTTTTCTTTGACAGTAACAACATGCTTGTCAAGAATATATTCGCATTTAGGATCAATGCCCACATATGAATATCTGCCCCACTGGTCTTTATTATCTACAGATTCAAGAATGAAACAATCATCATACGCCTCGTGCAGACAGTTAAAAAGTTGTATTGGCGTACATGAATCCATGAGAAGCTCATAGAATACAGGCACAGTCTTGTAGTTTTCAAAAAGTTCCTTTACTTGTTCAATAGCAGGGTACAGCATAAATATTCCTCCTAAATGCTTTTTTGTCGTAAAATTGACAATAAAAAAAGTCCTGTCATCACACATAACATCTAGTTATGGGACGATAGAACCGTGGTGCCACCCAATTTCCCGATAATAAATTATCGGCTCACAGATACGCATTCTGACTGGCAGAAATCAATATCCTGTCCTTTAACGCAGGAATCACGGCGAGTGATACTCGAATAAACTTTCACACCGCTCCTCACAAATCCATTCATTTGAAGAAAATGTATCAGCTCACACCTACCGCTGACTCTCTGTGACCTTTTGCATCAAACTACTTACTTTTGCTCATAGGATTTATCGTATTAACTTTAGTCTTATTATATTCCTCTGTTTCTAAAATGTCAATATCAGAAAATGTAAATATTATTGCTATTATGTAAATATTCTTTTGCAATTTGGATTTATACCAAAATAAATGATTTTAAATTTTCAATATTCCTTGCATTTATAAATAATGTAGTGTATAATAAAGTAATAGTTAAGGTAATTGAGAAAGGAAAATATATGAAAGTACAAACTAATAAGAAATACACCACAATTGCATTTTATGCAGTTATCGTTATTGCTATAAATGTGCTTTTGGTAGTGGCTGTATTTAAATTTAATACGATCTTAAAGCTTATTTCCACACTCGTTTCTGCACTTACGCCTGTTATAGTTGGTCTTGTGATCGCATTTCTTATAAATCCTATAATGGTGAATTTTGAAAAGCTGTTCAGAAATAAAGTGGTAAAAAATCCGGCTAAGAAAAAGCTTACCAGAGCCTGCTCAGTAACTGTAGCGTCACTTGTTTTTCTTGGGATAGTTGTTGGACTTACTTATGTTGTTGTTCCAGAACTTATAAATTCCATAATTGATATTTTTAACAATGCATCTAACATCGTTGTTAAAGTGCAGGGTTGGATAAATAAGCTGTTTAAAAACTATCCTGATATCGAAACAATGGCTACGGAGAAGCTCAAAGCTTTTTCAACTGATTTGGGAACCGTTATCGAGAAGATACAGCCGATGTTTGAAAATATTCTTTCGGGTGCATGGGGCGTTATCAATGTTCTTAAAAACTTTGTATTTGGATTTATCGTTTCTATCTATATGCTTTGCAGCAAGGAAAAGCTTCTTGCTCAGGCTAAGAAGATAATCATTGCAAACACCAAAAAGTCTACATGTGAGAAGATCATGAGAGTTTGCACTGAAACAAATAAAGTTTTTGCAGGTTTTTTGAGCGGAAAGATCATTGACTCGGCAATAATCGGAGTTCTTTGCTTTATAGGTCTGACTATCATGAATATGCCTTACAACATCATGATAAGTGTTCTAGTGGGTGTAACTAATATTATCCCATTTTTTGGACCGATAATCGGTGCGATACCATCAACTGCACTTATGCTTTTTATTGATCCTAAAAAAGCCATTATTCTTCTCATTTTCATAGTTATTCTACAGCAGTTTGACGGCAATATCCTTGGCCCTAAGATACTTGGTGATTCTACTGGGCTTCCGGGTTTTTGGGTGCTGGTATCACTGTTCTTCTTTGGAAATTTGTTTGGGTTCATAGGTATGGTCATTGCAGTTCCGACTTTTGCATTGCTTTATACTTTTACACGAGAGAGCGTTGTTCAGCGGTTAAGAAAGAAGAAGCTCCCTGTAGATACCGACTATTATATGGAGGATGTTGAGCATTTGTATAAGAAAAATGAAAAGCGTATTCCGCTTACGCCTGAACAGCTTGACGCCATGGTCATTCCAAGTGCTGATGAGGTAAATGAGGTCAACAGAGATAATGATCCAGAAATAGTTGACGATCACAACGAAAATAAAGATCAGTAAACGCAAAAGAGCGGCCTGTTCACAATTCATAGTGAGCAGACCGCTTATTTTATTTCATGTATTTTTTCTGTATTTTTGCAATATGTATCACAGAGTATATTACTATAAGTGCAATAAGTATTGTTAACGTGACCTTGAAAACAGACGATTCAAAGTATGACTTAGCTATTTTAACCTTCGCTTTGACTTGGGAACGTTCTACTTTAGTTGTGGAAACGAGATCTATAGTTGCAAGCACCTCACCTTTGTAGACAAGTTCCATTTTACCAAGCACATCACCAACTTCAACAGGTGCAACAACGTTGTCATAAACGGTTATTTTCTTTTCCACATCATTTACTGATATATCTACTGGCCACAGCCTTGTAAAACCATTTGCAGGTTTAAGATTTGCATAATCTATGCCGTCACCATAGCTTACCTTTACATCACGGATTTCGCTGTTTTTGTCCACAAAATCCGTTGCTACAAGACTTGAAAATGCCCATTTGTAAAGACTGATGTGATCAAGGAGGTTGTAGTAAACATTATCTCCACCATATATGGAATCAGGATCTTCCTCGCCCTTCTTCACATCTTCTTCAAGCTTATCCATTGGTGCACCCATTGTCACAATAAGATATGTGGTGCCTTCATATTCCGCATATGAAGCTAAACATCTTCCAGCGGAGTCAAGGGTGCCTGTTTTTATGCCTTTAGCATAGGAGTAGTAATAATCGGTCATTGAGTCAAGCATAAGGTTTGTATTATAAATATCTGTACCATCTGAGTGATAAGAGGTGGATGCCATATGATAGCTTGGCAGACAGACAATATCACGAAATACCTGATATTTGCTTATGGCATATTCACAAAGAGTTGCCATATCCTTGCAGGATGAATAATTCTGTTGTGCCCACAGACCATGTGCATTTGAAAAGTGTGTATTTTCCATGCCGAGTTTTTCAGCTTTTTCATTCATAAGGTCTGTAAATCCTGTTATGGAATCGCACACATTCAAAGCGATTATATTCGCTGCTTCACATGAGGATGGGATAAGCAGTGCCGCCAGGAGATCATAACAGCTTACTTCTTCGCCTGGTTGTATATCAGCTGTTGAAGCACCAGTATCATATAGTTCATCAAATGCTTCCGAGCCTGCTGAATAGTATGTATCTTTCAGTTTTTGTTCATCACCTTTGAATTTGTCCAGAAGCACTACAGCAGTCATTATCTTTGTTAGGGAAGCAGGCACACGCTCGTCCTCACCGTTTATGTCAACGATAGCTTCACCGCTGTCAAGATTGACCATATAGACCGCTTCAGAGTAAAGCTCCAACGGTATCGCTTTTCCGTCATCGTCATAGCCTGATGTAGGTGTAAAATTAAATGCGTCTGCACACATTGCAGGCACAAGCAGCATTATTGCCAGCGTCATGGATAATATCCTGCTGATTTTTCGTTTTAGTTTCATTGACAGCTTCCTTTCGCACTGTATGTAAAGAGTCTTGCTCATTCAGTTTTCTCATAAAGTATATTAGCACCCTGTTTGCCCACACGTTGCACTCTTTCAAGATATGTGAGTATATTAAGTGTTACCTGTGCATATTCACGAGATATCTTTGCATTAAGGGCAAAGTCTTTAGAAGTGAACTGCTTTGGCAGGTCCTCCGGGAGGAACATATCAAAGTCGGCAGGGCAGTCGATATGTATTTCATCAATAAGACCTTTTGGTATTCTGTCATGACGTGAAGATCCACGCTTTTTGTTCTTTGACCAGCCGTTAAGCAATCTTATCTCCTCGGTTTCAAGCATACAAAGACACAAATGAAATCGGGGGTTATCAAGGGTGTATTTTATTTTGTACAGTTCGGGCATGACTTCGTAGATAGTGTATTTTCTCGGCGATTTGTGCTTTTCTGACAACTCTCCTGTTTCAGTATCTATCCAACGAACATATTTGACCGCAGGGATAGGGTAGACCACTGTCACGTCGCAGTAGTCAAGAAAGGCTTCAAGTTTTTTCAGCAGTTTGTTGAACTGTCTTGTTTGTATCTCGATAACACCGTTCTCGCCTACGATATCAGCCACATATCCGCCAATGCGTATCTCCTGATTTTCACCATATGGCTCAAAATAGTTTTTCAAAACAGCATGAAGCGTTTTCTCGCCTAGAGTTCCGATGCCGTTGCGTTCACGGCTTTTGCCTATGATTTTATCGCAAGCATCTTGAAATTTCAGCCTGTCCGTAAGATCACCTCAGTTTTTATTATATCAGATATTCACTCTCACGTCAATCACAAAAACGCATAAAAAGAGCCTGAGATCTGCTCAGGCTCTTTAATCATACCATGACCCATCAGGTTATGCTGTCCGCAGTTATCTTGTCCCACTGGTCGCAATACTTGACTTCCATTTTGTCCATTCTTTCGTTGTAAAGCTTTGAGATAGCAGGTGTATCATATGAATAGATCATATCGTCTATGTTCTGTTCTACATAATCCATATCAACCGGCAAACGCTTGATTATGAAATATCCATATGTGTCATTCTCTGTAAGTTCTGTGGAAATGCCGTTTTCTTTTAGTTTGAAAGCGTCTTTTACAAGCTCCTCAGGATATCCAGTCGTATCTTTATTGAAATAATATCCTGTTGAAGGATCTTCAAGACCGAGATCCCAGCCGTACTCCTCAATAAGCTTGTCAAAGTCTTCTCCGTCCTGAGCTTTTTTCAGAATTTCCTCTGCAAGCTTCTTAGCCTTTTCCTTAGCTTTCTTTACACCGTCATCATCAAGCTTCGCATAAGCTGACTGCTTTGCGCTCGCTTTGTCTGAAAGTGACATACTGTCATAACTGTCAGCGGTACTGTCATCAAGATCTACCTGTGCATAGAAAGGGATCATAACGTGAATCTCACGGCAATACTCGTTTGTATCCTTGACTATTTTTTTAAAGTCCTCTTTTTTTGTTGCATATTTGCCGTCATTCTTAAAAAGAGTATCGTTTACTTTAGTATAGATAGTAGCTGTTTCAAGCATTTTTCTGTAAAGATCCTCTGTGAGGTAAGCCGACTTAATGTCATTAAGATAAGCTTCATCAGAATCATAATTTGCTTTTGCTTTAGCTATCTGGTCATCAATTGTCTTGTTGTCATCGTCTGTAAGCTTAATTCCGTTTTCTTCTGCAAGCTCAGGTGCAACAAGTTCCTGCTTAAGTGCAGTGATAACATCCTCCATAAGAAGCTCAAAACCACCGTCAGTTGACTTGATAGTGTCAAGAGTAGCTCCGTAAGTTGAAGTGTACTTGCTTATAGTATAATAATAGTAGTATCTGAAAGTATCAAAATCAATATCATTGCCGTCAATGGTGCAAACGATAAAGTCCTTAGTATCAATGGACTTGCCGTCAATTGTAAGGGACGGCTCAGGTGTTTGTTTTTCAGTTGTGCTGTCAACAGCTGAAACAGAAGAATCCACTGTGGAAGATACGGTTGATGAGCTGTCGTTATTTTTGCTGCATGAAGTAAAGCTGCAAATAGCTATTGTGAGAGCTGCTGTAACAGCGGCTATTTTCTTTATCATAATAATTGTCCTTTCCTTTGAGAGAAAATCCTCTGCATAACATAAATTTAATTATATCTTATTATTGTGATGATACTGTGTGATAATTCTTAAACTTTCTGTGAATGAAATATATATTATCCAGCGTGATACAGTTGACAATCTAAGCCTGGGAGAGTATAATATAAATGACTTTAATACGAAAAGAGGTATCCCATATGGATTTTGGCAAATATATTGCTCACAGAGGTCTTCACTCAGATCTTGTTCCTGAAAATTCTCTTACTGCATTCAGGCTTGCGGTTGAAAAATGTCTTTCTATCGAGCTTGATGTACGTCTAACAAAGGATTGCCGCATTGTGGTTTTCCATGACAATGACCTTATGAGAATGTGCGGCATTGAGGGCAAGGTGTTTGATTACACATATGAACAGCTGTCTGCGTTCAGACTTGGTGGCAGTGATGAAAAAATACCACTGCTGTCAGAGGTGCTGAAAACTGTTGACGGCAAAGTGCCACTTCTTATTGAGCTCAAAGGCGGTGCACCATTCGGTGAGCTTGAAAGCCGAGTTGACCATATGATGAAGAAATACAAAGGCGAATTTGCAGTGCAGAGCTTTAATCCATTCTCAGTGATGTGGTTTAGGTTTCATTCACCAAAAGTCACAAGGGGACAGCTTATTTCAAAATATAGAAAAAATATAGACCTTGAATATATCGAAAGGTTCATCTGCGCCCAGCCATTTATATGGCGTTTTATATCAAAACCGCAGTTCATTGCTGCCGACCTTAGGTCTATAAGCCTTGAAACTGCATTTCAGGCCGTTGATATAGATGCAGACTTGCTCACATGGACGGGAAGAGGCAAAGAGCTTATAGAAACTGCTTCACAGTTTTCAAAGACAGTTATAGCAGAGCAGTTTCCTGATGATTTTGATTTTTCTGACAATTGGGAGGAAAGCTGTGAATAAGATGCAAGACCTTCCATTGTGCGACCTTAACGAAGTCAAACGTACTACAAAACGCACTGACAGCGATATTTCAGGCTGTAAATTTAGCGGAGAATATCTTGAAAGCGAAGATCTCTCCTGCCTGTCATTTATAAACTGTATGTTTGAAAACTGCACCTTTACCGATTGCGATTTTGAGCGTTCCTCATTCGTTGATGTGACGTTCATATCTTGTGATCTGTCAAATTCATCACTGGACTCATCCTACCTCAGCAGATGTGAGTTCCGTTCCTGCAAGCTCGTTGGCGCAGAATTCAAGGATTGCTCCATTCAAGGTGTAGCCTTTGAATCTTCAAACTGCGGATATTCTATTTTTGATAAGTGCAAGCTGTCTGAAACCCAGGTGAAAAACAGTGATATGTCCTCCGCTGAGCTTGTTTCCTGCAATCTGAAAGCATTCAAGACCAGCGGCAGCAAATACCTTGGCACATCATTTTTCAGAACGGCTCTCGGCGGCGTTGATTTTTCTACCTGTCTTGTAAGTGGACTTCGCGTTTCTGATACATTCAGAGAACTCCGAAACGCTGTTTTTTCAGCAGATCAAGCTGTGGAGCTTGCAATGCTTCTTGGAATAAGAATAAAATAATTTAAGCCGCTATGACAATAAATGTCACAGCGGCTTTTTATCACTTTTTATCCTGTTTTATCAGTATTTTCACAGCGTTCACCGCACAGTGGATACCTCTTGTGGTGTCGTCGCTCATATTGTCTTCAAGGTCTGCCTTTGAACGCTCCACGTTCCATATAGCTGTTATAACAGCTCCACAGCGGACGTGTCTTGCGATACCTACTGAGAAAACTGCGGCACATTCCATTTCGGAAGTCATACAGCCGCACCTTAAATATGCGTCCCAGCGGTAATTTATGTCGCCGCTCACAGGCATTGAGTCAGGCTCTACTTCTCCATAAAAGCTGTCTTTGCTGTGGACAACGCCCACATGATAACGCTTGCCAAGCTTATCTTCTGACAGTGCCGCAGCTGCTTTTGCAAGAGCAGTTGTTACATTGAAATCTGCTACAGCAGGGTAGCCCTCGGGGAGATATTCTTTTGACGTACCTTCCCCACGAACAGCCGCCGAAGCTATAACAAGGTCGCCACCGCTAACGGAAAGATCCATTCCTCCGCTTGTACCGATACGAATAAATGTGTCTGCGCCGCACTTTACCAGTTCCTCCACTGCAATTGCCGCAGATGGTCCTCCGATACCGGTCGAGCACACAGTTACCTTTTCACCGTCAAGATAGCCTGTATAAACATTGTATTCTCTGTTTTGAGCCACCTGCTTTGCGTCATCAAGAATTGCCGCTATTTTCGGCACTCTTCCAGGGTCACCCGGCATAATAACATATCTGCCCACTTCTTCAGGGATAGTTCTGATGTGAAATTGTCTTTCACCGTCCATAATGCTTGCCATAAAAATTCCTCCTCTCAGAATTATTCGTCGTATGGATAATTATTTTCTTCGTATAATTCATTTTCTGCAAAATTTTTTCCGGATTTCTGCTTTTTCTTTATATGTATAAGCACTATGATAAGCACTATTGCTATAATCGCAAACAGCCCGCCTAATCCACAGAAAACAACTGTTAATATGGTATTGGTTGTATCATTTGGTGCATAAAACGTTTCAGGGTCGTCAGGGTCACAGAATATCTGGATCGTTTGTCCTCTTCTGTATCTGATGTTGCTGGAATATGTATTGCTGTGAGTAGTGTAGAGCTGTCCGTCAACGTTATATGAATACACTGGTGTGTAAACTGTGCTATATGATACGTGTCCGTCATCGTTCTCATGTCGTTCATCTTTGCTGAGAATGTCTGATATTATAGCATTGACTTCAAGAGTACATCTGTTTTTGAGCTGAGTTTGGTGTATTGCAAAACCTATTCCAACTGCAAGAAATGTCACGCCAACCAACATGAAAACTAACGCTATTATTTTCATTGCTGATTTGCTGTAATGCACATGAGATCTTTTGTAATAACGCATATTTTTCCCCCATTTAAGCATAAAAGCCAACACCTTAATATGGCGTTGGCTTTTGTTTTATCTTACTTTTCCATTTTCATTGAAATGTCAAACGCCTTGACTGAGTGTGTGATAGCACCGATAGAAATGATATCAACGCCCGTTTCAGCTATTGCACGGATTGTTTCAGAGGTCACGTTTCCTGAAGCTTCTAAAAGTGCTTTGCCATTTGTCATTTCAACAGCCTTTGCCATATCTTCATTTGTCATATTGTCAAGCATGATTATCTCAACGCCAAGTGTAAGAGCTTCTTTGAGTTCTTCAAGGTTTCCGACTTCAACTTCTATCTTGACAGTATGCCCCATTTTTTCTCTGAGAGCGTTTACTGCGCCTGTCATGCTGCCATATGCGTCAAGGTGAGTGTCTTTTAGCATTGCGCAATCTGAAAGATTGTATCTGTGGTTTTTTCCACCGCCTACTGTAACTGCATATTTCTGCAAAACTCTAATACCTGGGAGCGTTTTTCTTGTATCCGCAACAGACGCCTTTGTACCCTTTACAAGCTCAACGCATCTGTTTGTTGCAGTTGCAACGCCTGACATATGCTGAACGATATTCAGTGCCGTTCTTTCGCCTTTGAGCAAGGCTCTTGTTGAGCCTGTTATTCTTGCGATAATGTCGCCTTTCTTGACCTTTTCACCGTCATGAATAAATACCTCACATTTAACATTGCTGTCAAGAAGCTGAAAAACTCTCATTGCAACATCAATTCCACAAAGAACGCCTTCGTCCTTTGAAACATACTTTGCTGTTGAAACTGAATTTTCGTCAACAAGATAATCCGTTGTAACGTCTATATAGTTGATATCCTCCAGCAGAGCTGTTTTAATGATATCGTCGATCTGAAACTGCATTAATCTCATTTGTTTTCCTCCATTTTTTCTTTGGATTTGAGCTTTTCGATAGCGTCCTTTAATACGATATAAGCGACAGTTGTAAGAGACCTTGCTTCAACATAATCTCTGTCTATTTTGAAATTACCGTCACAAAGGAAATTTTTTAGCTTTGTTACTTCTTCAAGATCAGGCGGCAAAGCCTCCTTGTCAGGGATAACGAAATATGCACGCTGCATTATATCTCTTATCTCTGTTCTTATGCCCTGAGGAATGTGTGGGGCTTCATTGTCTATCTTGAAATCATATGTTTCAAGGTCACCACTGTCAGATTTTATCTTCTCATTGATGTCAGCCGCAGCACGTCTTGAAAATACCAAAGCTTCAAGTAGGGAATTGCTTGCAAGTCTGTTATTGCCGTGAACACCTGTATGTGAACATTCGCCGCAGGCATAAAGCCTGTCAATGTTAGTTCTTGCATATGTATCAACATTTATGCCGCCCATAAGGTAATGATGACAAGGGAAAATAGGTATCATATCCTTGGTCATGTCATAACCTGCTTCGAGAAGCTTTTCATTTATCATAGGAAATCTGTTTCTGACAAACTCAGGGTCTTTGTGAGTGATATCAAGATAGAATTTGTCAGAGCCTGTTTTCTTGGCTTCAGCCATGATCGCATGAGAAACAACATCTCTTGGCGCAAGCTCCAGACGATCGTCATAGTTTTGCATAAATCTTTCGCCGTTGCAGTTTTTAAGATAAGCGCCCTCGCCTCTGACAGATTCAGAGATAAGGAAAGTTTCACGAGTGTGCTTGTTGTTAAAGCCTGTTGGGTGGAACTGGATATAGCTGAGATTTTTTATCTCTGCTCCAAGCTCATGAGCAATAGTTATGCCGTCGCCTGTTGCGATAGCGGAGTTTGTAGTGTATTCGTAAACTCTGCCTATTCCACCAGTTGCAAAAATGGCGTATCTGCAATTATATGTCGTATATTCGTTGTCATTAGTCAGCACAAGAATGGAGAAACCTGTTTTGGTTTTCTTTGCGTTGCACATAACGGCATTTTCGAGTATCTCAACATTATCTAGCTGTTGAACATTTCTTAGTAGAGTTGTTTCGATCTCCAGACCTGTGGTATCGGCATGATGAAAAATCCTGTTCATACCGTGTCCACCTTCGAGAGTGCGGTGATAAGATCCATCAGGACACTTATCAAAGTCAGCGCCAAGCTCTATGAGTTTTCCGATGTCAATACAGGCTTCGTCGACGAGTACCTGAGTGGACTCAGGATCATTTTCAAAGCCGCCTGCTACAAATGTATCATGTTTGTGATATTCAGGTGAGTCCTTTGGATTGTCATAAACGCCTGCAATTCCACCCTGTGCAAGGGAAGAGTTACACAAGGTCAGCTCTCTTTTGGAAAGCACAAGTACATTTAAATCACGGGAAAGGTTAAGTGCTGCATATAGACCTGCCGCACCGCAGCCAGCGATAATAACGTCATAATTTTTGTTGTTCATATTTATAACCTCTTTGTATGGCGGAGTGTCGCCAAGTGTTATGTAAGAATCATATCAGATATTGCACTGAAATAATTTATACTTATTCTATTATACCATATATTTTTCTCTTTTTCAACTGTTATTTGAATATATAATACACATACCTTACATTATTTTAAGTGCAACTTAACAAAAAAATGACTGCCTGCTCCCAAAAGGGAACAAGCAGTCGGAGGTTTATTATAGATCAACTAATAATCAAATATTAGTCACTCTGCAAATTGCTTTGTCAGCAAATATTATTTGCCGTAGTAAGCCTTGAGGTACATTTCCTTCAGCTCGCTCATAAGTGGGTATCTTGGGTTAGCACCTGTGCACTGGTCATCAAATGCGTCCTCAACCATGTTGTCGAGAGTGTCAAGGAAGTACTTCTCGTCTACACCGTAGTCAGCGATAGTCTTCTTGATACCAACTCTTTCCTTAAGAGCCTCGATAGCGTCGATGAACTTGTTGAGTGTATCCTCATCGTTCTTACCAACGATACCAAGTGAATGTGCACACTCGCAGTATCTTTCAAGAGTATGTGGATACTGATACTGTGAGAAAGTACCCATCTTTCTAGGTGTTGGGTCAGCGTTGTATCTCATTACCATTGTGATAAGGAGAGCGTTAGCAATGCCGTGTGGCAGGTGATGATAAGCACCGAGCTTATGAGCCATTGAGTGGCAAACACCGAGGAATGCGTTAGCGAATGCCATACCAGCCATTGTAGATGCTGTAGCCATTTCCTCACGAGCCTTAACGTCTGTCTGACCGTTGTCATATGCACCTGGCAGATACTTAAAGATAAGTTTCATAGCTCTAAGTGCAAGACCGTCAGTGTAATCTGTAGCCATTACAGATGCATAAGCCTCAAGAGCGTGTGTCAGAGCGTCGATACCTGATGCAGAAGTCAGACCTCTTGGAGCAGACATCATCATATCTGTATCAACGATAGCCATGTTAGGCATGAGCTGATAGTCAGCCAGAGGATACTTAGTACCTGTCTTTTCATCAGTGATAACTGCGAAAGGTGTAACCTCAGAACCTGTACCAGAAGATGTTGGGATAGCAATGAAGTATGCCTTCTCACCCATCTTAGGGAATGTGTAAACTCTCTTACGGATATCGATATATCTCATAGCCATATCGAAGAAGTCAGCGTCTGGATGCTCGTAAAGAACCCACATGATCTTACCAGCGTCCATTGCAGAACCACCGCCGATAGCGATAATTGTGTCAGGCTCGAAAGCTCTCAACTGAGCAACACCCTCAAGTGCACAAGCAAGTGTTGGGTCTGGAGCAACATCGAAGAATGTTTCGTGGAGAATACCCATTTCATCGAGTTTATCTGTGATAGCCTTTGTATAACCATTCTTATAAAGGAACTGGTCTGTTACGATGAATGCCTTTTTCTTGCCCATAACAGTCTTCAACTCGTCAAGAGCAACAGGGAGACAACCCTTCTTGAAGTATACCTTTTCAGGTGCTCTGAACCAAAGCATATTCTCTCTCCTCTCAACGACTGTCTTAATGTTCAGCAGGTGCTTAACGCCAACGTTCTCAGAAACTGAGTTGCCGCCCCATGAACCGCAGCCAAGTGTGAGGGAAGGAGCAAAATCAAAGTTGTAGAGGTCACCGATACCACCGAGTGAAGAAGGTGTGTTTACGATAAGACGGCAAGTCTTCATTCTTGCAGCGAACTTATTGAGCTTTTCTCTCTCGTTTATGTTATCTACCCAAAGAACTGAAGTATGACCAAGACCGCCGTTGTTTACGAGAAGTGCCTCTGCGATATCAAGAGCATCGTCAAAGTTCTTTGACTTGTACATACCAAGGATAGTTGTGAGCTTTTCGTGACCGAAAGCCTCTTCTGGAGCTGTGCTTGTAGCCTCACCGATGAGTACCTTTGTATCCTCTGGAACTTCAAAGCCAGCCATCTTAGCGATAGTTACAGGACGCTGACCAACGATCTTAGCATTAAGAGCACCGTTGATGAGCATTGTCTTTCTGATCTTGTCAGCCTCTTCATCATTAAGGAAGTAGCAACCTCTCTTAATGAATTCCTTCTTAACATCGTTGTAAACCGTCTTATCAGCGATAACTGTCTGCTCTGTAGCACAGATCATACCGTTATCAAATGTCTTAGAATGAATGATAGAGTTTACAGCGTTTACGATATCAGCAGAAGAATCAATAATAGCTGATGCGTTACCGGCACCAACACCGAGAGCTGGTGTACCAGATGAATAAGCAGCCTTTACCATTCCAGGACCGCCTGTAGCGAGGATTGTGTCAGACTCTCTCATTATCATATTTGTGAGTTCAAGAGAAGGAACGTCGATCCAACCGATGATACCCTTTGGAGCACCTGCTGCAACAGCTGCATCATAAACGATCTTAGCAGCAGCGATAGTTGACTTCTTTGCTCTTGGGTGTGGTGAGATTATGATACCATTTCTTGTCTTAAGACAGATAAGTGTCTTGAATATAGCAGTAGAAGTTGGGTTTGTTGTTGGGATAACAGCAGCGATAAGACCGATAGGCTCGTAAATTCTCATTGTGCCGTAAGCCTTGTTCTCCTCAAAAACACCACAAGTCTGAACATTCTTGTACTTATTGTAGATGTGCTCAGCAGCATAGTTGTTCTTGATAACCTTGTCTTCAACGATACCCATGCCTGTTTCCTCAACAGCCATCTTTGCAAGTGGGATTCTTGCCTTGTTAGCAGCGATAGCAGCAGCCTTGAAAATCTTATCTACCTGCTCCTGTGTGTAGGTAGCGAAGATAGCCTGTGCAGCTCTTACTTCAGCGATCTTAGCAGTCAAAGCTTCCTCTGTATCGACGATGCCGACTGTTTTAGCTTCACTCTTTGCCATAAAATAAACCTCCAATAAATTAATTATTGTTTTTTACTCTTGATAACCCCCGCTCGGGTTTTATCTTAGTTATATTATATACGATTGTTATTTTTTTGTCAATCTTATAAAGTTACAGCTTTTTTGATATTTTACGTCACTTTATTATGCAATATACATAAATATTGAACATTGTTTTATGATAGATTAACAATTCATGACCGTCAAATTGCACAATAAAAATCAGATTGATAAAAATTTATCATATATGCTGCCTAGAAAAAGATTAATAAATATAAGATAAAAACTAAACAGAAATAAAACAGTTGTGAAAATAACGAAAAAGTGCTTGACATTTAGAAAATCTGTAGTATAATATAGACATAACAGAGATACATAGAAAGCACGGAGATGTAAAGGTAATTTTACACAATAAGGCTGTTGAAAAATCGATGTATACTCTGAAACTCGACTTAATACCATATTTTAAAATAAAAGGAGATATGACTTATGAAACTTGATAACTTTGTAGCATCCAGCGACATCTATGATGTTTATGAATCTGATGGAATGGCAGTCAGGATCTATAAGAAGCCTGAATACAAGGAAAAGTGTCTGTATGCGGCTCTTACACACGCAAGAGTTGAAACAACACTTGGCAATTCCTTCATAAAGATGCCTGTTCTTCACGAGGTTTCCGTTATCGACGGCAAATGGGCTATTACAATGGACTTTATAAAAGGTAAGACTCTTCAGCAGCTTATGGACGAAAATCCAGACAAGAAAGACACGTATCTTAACCAGTTTATCGACATTCAGTGCGAGATACACGCTCAGTATATGCCACTTCTTTCAAAGCTGAAAGATAAGATGGCAAGACAGATCAAGACTCTTGGTCAGATCGACGAGATAAAGAAGTATGAGCTTCTCACAAGACTTGATTCAATGCCAAAGCACATCAAGCTTTGCCATGGTAACTTTGAGCCAAAGAACGTTATCATCAATGACGAGGGTACTTATGTTATCAATTGGGGCTCTGCTAGACAAGGCAATGCTTCTGCTGACGTTGCAAGAACATACCTGCTCTTCTGCCTTAACAACCCTGATCTTGCTGAGGCTTATCTTGATAAGTATTGCGTAAAGAGCGGAACATCTAAGCAGTATGTACAGGCTTGGTTGCCGATCGTTGCAGCAGCACAGCTCATTAAGGGCAAACCAGAGGAGAAGGATCTGCTCATGAAGTGGATCGACGTTGTAGATTACGATTAGTCTTTTCGTCAGGTCGTAACAAATTTGTAACCTATTATTGTGCAAATAGCTAAAAAATGATTTATCCCGATTATGAGTTTCGTCATAATCGGGATATTTTGTTACAATTCTTTATAATCTCTTTACAGAGTAATTTTCATGTGATATAATGTGAAACTGTTGAAATATGACATAATGATTTAGGACTACAGAGGTTATTCGGAGGATCAATATGAAAAAGCTAATGATAGCTGTTGCTATAGTTTGCACTATGTTTGCTTTCCCGGCTTGTGGAAAAAATGCCGATAATAAAACGGAAAATAATGTTAATCTTACAAATAATGACGTAACGACAGCTCAGACAGAGGTTTCTGATGAAGTGCCAGACGAAACTACTTCACTCCCTGACAGAAGCACTCTTGAAAAGATACCAGATGAGGCTGTTGATTCGTTTAATCAGGTCGTAGATGTCTGCAAGGAGATATATCCTTTGGCTGAAAAAGCAAAAAGGCTTTATGGCTATACAGGCACTAAGACTGTGAACAAAAAGAATTGTTACATTTTTGTTATATATGATAAAAATGACGATGTGTTGACAAAGGTGGCAACTGTCGCTGCCGAGGTCGCATCAGATAAGCTTTACGTTCTTGATGATGAAACAGGAAGTGCTGAAAAAATCAATACCGAGGATGTTAAAACTCAATCTACAGAGTCATGGGCAGATCAAGTAACTGAGTCTTTTGCTGAATACTATCAGAGCAAAGAGGTTAACGACCATCTTGCTGCAGTTGTTGAAACAGCCGCGGTTAAAACAGTTCGCTAATACTTTATATAAAAAAATCACACCAGAGAATTTTCTGGTGTGATTTTTTTTATTCAATCTCTTCGCTGTTGTCAGTATCAGTGCTTGTGATGATATTTGTTGCATATGTAAGTGTAAGCAGGCTGTCACCCAAATGGACATTTTCCACAACTATGTTTTCATAGTCGATGCTAAGATCATAATGTGAAAAATTCCAGAACGCTTTCAGACCAAGATTTACAAGCTGGTCTGCAATAGCCTGAGTGTTTGCCTTCGGTATACAAAGCACAGCTACAACAGGGGAGTTTGCTTCGCAAAAGCTTTCTATATCATTAGTGTGACGAATCGGTATGTTTCCTACCACTTCACCAGTGAGCTTAGGGTTTATATCAAATATGCCAATGAGATTACAACCCCTTGTTTCAAAGTTAATATGTGTGGCGATAGCTTTACCAAGGTTTCCTGCACCGATAAGTATGGTCTTGAAATGCTTGTCTACTCCCAGTATCTTGCCTATTTCCATTCTAAGCTCGTCAACGTGATAGCCATATCCCTGCTGACCGAATCCGCCAAAGCAGTTAAGGTCTTGTCTTATTTGTGAAGCCGTGAGCTTCATTCTCTCAGAAAGCTCCCTTGAAGATATTCTTTCAAGTCCTTCTTTTTGAAGCTCACCTAAAAATCTATAATAACGTGGCAGTCGTTTTATTACTGATGCGGATATCGAACCGTCTTTAGACATATATTTACACTTTCCTTTACTAATAAACATGATTGATAAATAAATAACAATATCACATAATATAATAGCACTAATCTTTTCTTTTGTCAAGGACTTGTAAACTCTCTGCGGTCTTAAAAAAAGCAGCCTCGTTTTACAGAAGCTGCCTTATGTACATTAATTTTATTCTAGATCTTTTTTCTTTACAGAAGCAACACAGAAGTCGATGCGTTCTTCATCATCTTCTTCATTTCCTGAACCTGTGAGAGGAACTCCTTTTGTTGGATCGATCCCGTCAACGGCTGTAACAAGTCCTGTGCCCTCACCAATAGAAGCACCCGGTACTCTGAACTTTGTAATGTCGATAGGCTCGATAGAGGTCTCAACAGGCTTTTCAAGCTGTGGTATCCACTCGTATGGTACACGATAAGCTCTGTAGATCATGTTGCTTTTGAATGTTCCAGCAAAATTCTTGAAATAAGGGTTTACAAATTCCCAAACTATTTCATGGTCAGGTGTGACCTCAAGAAGATGTCCATCTGAACCTTCCGTAATGAGAGTGTTTCCGTTCGGAAGTCGCTGTGCAGAGCTGATGTATGAGCTATAGAACTTAGAAGCGTCAGTAAAAAGCAGATTTCCTGCTTCAAGGGGAGTGTACTGCCATGTTATTTCAAGTGTAACAGGATTGAATTGAAGTACTCTTGAGTAATCCCTGTGTGCATTGTTCACGCCTGTGAGGGAAGCAGGGTTAGGTGTGCCGTAGCCACCCTCGCCACCGTTATCGAATACCAACAGGTCGCCCTCTCCAGGAAGTCCCTTTGGTATCATGTGCAGGTGGTGCTGACCAATTATCCAGCCAAGCTTCTTTGTGGCTTCGCTTTCGTTGAAGTTAGGGCCTACACGCCATACTATCTTACCTGTTGATTTCTCGATAATTCCGAGTATGTTTGAGTTTCTTGCATCAAATATGATATTGTCTGGGTGGAAGCGTTTGTCGCCTGCATCATACCACTTATTTTCGCCAAGGGTAGAGAAGTTGTTTATGTGCATCCAATCTCCACCTGCCTCACCGTGAAGACCAGGGTTTCTGAACAATGCGTTCTTTGCGGCCTCGTCAAAGCCAAGCTCATCAAAGTGGTCGCTTGCACGCCAGCTCCAAATTATATTGCCTTCCCAATCCACTTCGATGATCTTATCGTCAATAAGTCTTTTGTCTGAAATATCGTGGTTGTAAAGGTTCTCGTGAGTAAGGATAAGTGTATTGCCACTGTCTGTCTTTGGCTCTCCATTTGGATAATAATAACCCACAGTGCTGCCCTCACGCTGAAAATCATGGTGCTGTCTAGCCATATAGACCGGTTCTTTACCCGGGTCGGCAACAAGTTCAGTTTTGTCGAATTTCCATACGATATGACCGTCCCAGTCTACCTGAACAAGATCAAGTTGATCCTGATATGCATATTTACCTCCTCTTGCTCCTGTTGTGCCCATTACATATCCGCCTGGGAGTATTTTGTTAGGAAATCCTCCCAATCCAGCCCAAAGCTTTACTTCATTGCCATTCATATCTATGAGCAGAGCACCTTTAGCGGACGGGAAGATCGTATAGCCGCTGTAGGCTTTTTCTTTGTTGTATATTGTAACTCCTGTTGGATAAATGCTTGGATAACCCATGTCTGATTCCTCCTTGTTTATTTGTCTGCTTTTGTCAGGTCTGCCGTAACGTTATCTGGAAATGCTTTTTTTGCTGCATCTGGATAATAAAATTCCCTTATGTTGTAACTGTTTGGATATTTACCATTCTCATACGCCCACTTATTTATTTCATCAAGATGAGATGCAGCTTCCTCAGAAAGTCCCAGTTTAATACTGTACTGTTCCCAGTTTGTTTTGAAATCATCTGGTTCTATTCCATATTTCTTTGATATTTTTTCAGCCGACTCATCTAAGTTGTCATTTATGTATTTAACGCTTTCATCAAGTGCTTTAAGATAGTTCGTAAGAGTTTCAGTATTGTTCTTTGCAAAGTCGCTTGATGTTATAAGATAAGCAGATACGTTTATCCCTATATCTTTTGCAGATGCGACCTGAGTCCAGCCCTCTGCTTCATATTTTTTTATAGCTGAGCCTGTAACGATAGCGGCTGATGCCTCACCGTTATGTGCAACAGCTATTTGAGTTGATATGGAATCTGTGTTGACGTTTTTCTGCTTTGACGGGTCAAGTCCTAAATAAGTCTGAGCCTGCCAGTTGAAGTATTCTGAAACTGTTCCAATAGAAGTTATCCATCCTTCACTTTCATCTAAAGCATCAAGATCATCTTTGTATTTTGGTGCAACAAAAAGACCACCGTTATATGAAACGCTAGAACTTAGATCTGAAAAAATCACAAGATTGGTGTTATCGAGAGTATTTCCAATTCTGTTTACAGCAGCAAAATCTGCAAGCAGTCCTGTATCTGCTGTGCCTGTTGCAATAGCGTCAACTGTGTTAATGCCGGCAGCGTATTCTGATGTTTCGAGAGATATACCATATTTCTCAAATATTCCTTGCTCCATACCGATATAGTCGGCATACTGATCTGGCTGACCTGTCATGTTCGCAACTCTCAAAACGCTAAGTTCTTTACCGTCTTTGGTAACCTTCTTGGCGGTTTTTTCGCTTGATGAACTACCGCATGATGCAAGAAGAGTTGCTGTCAATGCGGTCGATGCTATTATTGCGATTATCTTTTTTATGTTCATTTTTAAATCTCTCCTGTTAAATTAATTATTTTACGTCAAAGTGTTTAAGCTTTTTCTTGCCAATAAACTGTAGGATCCTGTCAGCAGCAAAGCCAATCACAGCAAGTGTGACGATTCCCGCAAAAGCCCAGCTTGTTTTGTAATAAAGCTTCGAGCTGTTTATAAGATAACCAAGGCCATCACTGCCGACCAGCATTTCAGCTGCCACAACACAGATGATAGCTGAGCTAAGTCCTAGTCTTATTCCAGTGTAGATATTAGATACCGCTGATGGTACAACTACTGTGAAAAAAACTCTTGCTTTTTTTGCCCCCATGCAGGAAGCTGCTTCCACGAGCTGCTTATCAGTTGAAGCCACACCCGCTATAGTGTTTACGAACATAGGGAAGAATGATGCGTAGAAAATAAGTGCTACTTTTGATTCTTCGCCTACTCCGAACCACATTAGAAAGAGTGTCGTCAATGCAATAGCAGGCACAAATCTGAAAAAGCTAAGTATAGGTTCAACGAGCCAGCGTACAGGTCTGAAATTTCCTACAATAAGACCCATAGGAACAGCAAAAATTATTGAAAGTAGCCAGCCTTTTATTACTCTTCCGACGCTTGCAACAATGTCACTCCAAAGAGTTCCGTCTTTGATAAGTTCCTTCATGCTGTCGATCGTTTCCTTTGGGCTTGGAAGAAAATATTCATCATATTTCAAAGATCCTATTCCCCAAAGGACAATTATTGCTACCCATGATATGATGCCACATTTTAGTATCTTCTGTATAGCAGAGGACTTTGTTTTATTATTTTCCATCTTTAATGTCCTCCTTATTAAATATAGTACAGCTCTGAGTCATCAAGAGCTTTGTTTACGAGAATATTTGTAGTGTTTTCATCAATAGTGTAAAGCTTCTTGATAAGTACTTTTACCTTATCACCTTTTTTCAGACGGGAAGCGTTCAGCGGATATCTGCCTGTTACTGAGATACCGTCTATGGAAGCTTTAACCTCAAAGGCGTTTCCTCTGAATGAAACTTCTTCCACAACGGCATCCTCCATTGAGCTTTCAAACTGGTGATACTCGCTGTCTTCAAATTTGTTTATCTCGATAAACTCAGGTCTGATTATAGCTGAAGTCTTGCCCTCTGCTGTTTCAAAGCCTTTGAGCTTGCTGTAGTCCTCGATAACTGCGGACTGACCGATAAACTGAGCAACAAAAGGAGTTTTAGGTTCAAGGTATATCTCAACTGGATTGCCTATCTGCTCAACTCTGCCTTTGTTTGTGATAACAATTTCGTCTGCGACCTCTATTGCTTCGTCCTGATCGTGTGTAACGAAAATGCTTGTTATGCCTATTTTATCAATTGTATCACGAAGCCATGTTCTCAGTTCTTTTCTTACCTTTGCGTCGATAGCTGCAAAAGGTTCGTCAAGTAGAAGGAGTTCAGGCTGAGGTGCTAGTGCTCTTGCAAGAGCGATACGCTGCCTTTGACCTCCGCTAAGCTGGTCAGGATAACGCTTGCCAACGTCAGGCAAGCCAACAAGTTCAAGAAGCTCAGCCACACGTTGTTTGATAAACTTCTTATCTTTTTTCTGAACCTTCAGACCATAAGCTATATTATCGTAAACTGTCATAAAAGGGAAGAGCGCATAGCTTTGAAAAACAAATCCGATACCTCTTTCATTTGATGGAAGTTTGTTGACATTTTTACCATCTATAATAATATCGCCGCTATCCTGTTTTTCCAAACCTGCAAGCATACGCAGGATAGTTGTTTTACCGCTGCCGCTCGGTCCAAGCAGACCGATAAGCTTTCCCTTTTCAATACCAAAACTTACATTATCTGAAGCTTTAAAATCGCCAAAGCTTTTATTAATGTTTTTTAATTCTATATACATAGCTGACAACTCCAATTAAGATATATTGCTGTGATATTTCCAGTGTCAACATCGTTGCATTCGCTTATTGATCTTTGACAATTTAAGCTCCTCACTTTCAATTCATATCAAATCGATATGATTAGTATGCTTTTATTATACATGATTTTATGGAAATGTCAATAGTTATGAATGATTTTCGTGAAATCATACATATATGATAGGAATACTTTATTATTGTTGTACATTTTATTCATAACTAACATATATGAGAAATATATGATATACAGAAATGTTTGATAATACTCTTGACAAAGTGCGTAAATAGTGATATAATCACTATATTCATAGTAAAGCTATATGAATAATATAATATATATTGGAGGAAATAAAAAAATGCTTACAGAACTGACAAACCAGAATTACAACGAGCTGATATCAGCAGACAAACCGCTTGTTATAGAATTTTACTCACCTACCTGTGTTCACTGTAAAAGAACAGAGGCAGGGCTTAACGAAGCTGCAGAAGAGCTTGGAGAAACCGCTATCATAGCTAAGTGTGATATCACCTCTCAGCCAGATCTTGCGAAGAGATATGACGTTACAGCACTGCCAACACTCCTTTTTATAAAGAATGGTGATATCAAAAACAAGCTTGAGGGTTTTACGCACAAGCTGATAATTCTTGACAATATTAAGAGATTATAAAAAAAACATTCCGATGTTTTGAGCATCGGGCATTTTTTTGAGCAAAAGGTCTTGACAAAGTAGGGAGTTTATGATAAAATAACAATGTTGTTTTGTATGCGGGTGTGGCGGAATTGGCAGACGCGATAGATTTAGGTTCTATTGGCAACACCGTGCAGGTTCAAGTCCTGTCACCCGCACCATATTAGTGCAATGAAATAGATGCACACCTCGAAAAGCTCGTATTTACGAGCTTTTTTTGCGTTTTGAGGGTAAAAAATTTCAGGTGTAAAACCGTAGATGCTTTTCGCCAGTTTTCACCAAAAAGGAAGTCGAACCCTACACAACAAAAAAATATCGAACATATGGATGATATCGGCACTGTGCATTGCGTCTTTGATAACGGCAGAACGCTCGGAGTTATCCCTGGTGTGGACGACTTTCATATCGTAAGTGAAGATAGTGAGCAAACAGAATATGAAGAAATGAATATATCAATGTGACGGTCAAGTTTTGAAAAAAGCTTGACCGTTTTTTATTTCAGAAAGGAACGTGGTAAATGATAAAATATTTTGATATCTTTGCAGGAATAGGCGGATTTCGCTCAGGACTTGAAAAAGCGGGCGGCTTTGAGTGCGTCGGTTATTGTGAAATAGACAAATATGCAAAGAAAGCATACGAAACGTTGTACGATACAAGAAACGAGGTGTATTACGATGACGCAAGAAAGATCTACACTAACGAACTGCCCAATTTCGACCATGGGTAAAAACTACTATCGACGGCAATGAATACGAACTCGATATCAGCTTCAAGAAATACAAGCAGGTAGAGAGTATTTCGGACGAGATCGAAAAACAGAATATCGATGTTGATATTTCCGATTTCAAGGATTCTTCCGACTTTTATTTGTATTTAAGCAAGTTTGACGATCAGTCTTCTGAAGAAATATCGGTTAATGTTACCGGCAAGATGATCGTTCAGAAGAATATATCAAAAATTCCCTTGAAATTGCCGTATATTTGTGGTACAATTAAAGAACAAGTTAAAAATATTTACGACTCCAAGATTGTCGACACCGATCTGCTCAAAATCGGTATTAATAACGGTTATCAGCAGGTGATATCGGGACCCATGGCATACATTTCGACTATAACGGTCGGATATGTTCCCAACAAAGAGTTTTACAGCATTTTCGGAGACGGAACTCCAAGCAGTATCTATAATCTGAAAAATGACTATTGGGCACAATACGCCGATACTATTTCGCCTGCTCTTTACATTGACAACAAGATTATTTACGAGTGGAACGGCGCTTTAACGTCGATCGGCAAAACGCAGTATCTCAACATTGCTTCTGTTTCATCAAACGAAACATTCGAGGATACCAAGGAAATTCTTGTAGGCTCCGTAAACTGTATATCTACGGATAATCAAAATATTTCTGCGCAGTCGCTCTTGACGACGTATGGAAAAATGCCGCTCATCGACGAAGAGCAGGCAAAGGTAAACGAAAGCAACGTCTACAACGATAAGTATATAGGCAACTTCCTCAGCCTTATCGGAACGACGTATTTCAGGAGCAGTATGGGAGTTAAATAACAAGGTTATTGCGTCAAGTGAACTTTATCAGAGATATCTCTTAAAGCAATACGCTAAAGAAGAGGTTGCAAAGGTATGCGGATATGAGGTTTCCAAAAAGATATCTCCTGAGTTGCTTGACTCAATATTCAAATCCGGTCAAGCTTCTGATATTGTTGCTATTCTTTCTAAGTATGATGATGAATCAATTGTTGCGATAAATAAGATTTTGGATAAAGACGCTGTTGCAGCTTTGATAAGAGACTGTGGTGATGATGGCGTTAAAGTTGCTGTTAAGGGCGGCGACAATCTTGTCAAGGCAATTAATAACCTTGATGACGACGCAGCGGAATTGTTTGTAAAAACTGCTTCTAAACAGAAAGATAGCTTTTATGATTATTTAAAATCTTTAGATGAAAGCTATTTAAACGAGCTTGTTGCAAGTTCTAAGGCTGACATAGATAAAATCAGCAAATGGGATTATCAGCCTGATTACGAATTGTATGTATGACATAAATCTGTTTATGATAATCCGAAATATTTTGAACAAGAAAAAGGTATTACTATTTATCCGGGAACAAACGGAGATACAAATATTAATGGCTTTGTTGATGGAATATTTGAAACGAAAACATTAGAGCCTGGTATGATTATAGACAGATATGGCAGCAATGGAACTGGTAAATACTTTCCACCGTTGGGAACACCATATAGTGAAAGAGCATTGCCTCCATATATGAAAAATGAACCATATATAAAGTATAAGGTTTTAGTATCTTTTGAAGTGAAATCTGGAGAAATAGTGCCATGGTTTGACGAAGTCGGTGGAGGAACACAATATCTATCAACTTATTCAGTTGATGAACTTAAAAAGTTTGGCTATATCGTTGAAGTTGAATAGAGAATAGGATTAAATGATGAATATTAATGAAGTTAGAAAGCTTATTTATAAACAAGGAGAGAAGATTGGTTTGCCATATGATTCCAAATTGTATCCGATTTTCTCTTCGACGGGGAATGTTTTTAGCGATGGGGGGACAATATATATTTCAAATAATGAATATCATTATGTTATAATGGAGAGGGGCAAAGAAAATAAACATTATCGAAGCTTGGATATTAATGATATATTATATCCATTATTTGAAGGTATAACATTTTCATTAGCGTCGAAATATGAATTAAAGAACAGAAACGAAAAGGAAGATCCTAGAAAATTGCTGTGGAGTAAGCAGCTTGAGTTATTAGGAAAAATTGATCCGCTTTTTAAAGAAAGGTGTCAAAAAGAAATCGACAGCATTTTGAAAAATGCACCTTATAAAAAGTGTAATTGACAAAAAAATAGATGTATACGGGGGTAATTGTCAATATAATTCAAATCCTATATTATTATCAGAAAACGGAAATATGCTACTTGTAAGTTGTGGTGATGTTAAGCCTTTGGGCAGAACAGTTATGGAAGGATTCAATGCAATCTTAGGAGACGTATAGTGTTCAATCACCATACTGGGTGAGCTTTTTTCGCTCTGTATTCTTGGATTTGCGTATATAGTAGCGACGCAATCTATTATATGCTTAGAAATTCGAGGTGCGTAAACAAATATCCAAAAAAAGTACTGAAATGTATTTCAAAGCTAGATAAAGAATTGCAATATGCAGTAATAGACGGTCTTGAAAAGGGCGGCGATTATCTTGTCAAGGCAATTAATAACCTTGACGATGGCGCAGCTGAATCGTTCATAAAAACTGCTTCTAAACAGGATGATGAATTTTTTTGTTTTGATGTCAAAATATGATGATATTCCTTCTTGGGCATGCTCTGATGTAATTGATTTTAATTCAGCTGAAAACGTAAATGAAATTTTAAAACAAAATGGATATACAAATCCCTCTTATAAGCCGGGAACTAATGTAACAACTATCGAATTAACTGAAGATACCACGTTTGTTAGAGTGTATACTGAAAACATAACAAGTGCAAAGGGCCAGTGGGTAATGAACTATGAAGAGATTCAAGGATTGTCTTCAAAGCAAATTAAAGATAAGTTTGCATTACCATATGAGCCAACACATATTTGTGATGTAGAACTACCGGCTGGTACAGAGGTACGTTTTGGTATAGCAGATGAAGTTCCAGAATGGGGTTTGAGAGGGGGATTACAATTTGATTTAATGGGTCAATATTTTAATTCATTTGGCAATTTCAGGCCACTATAAAAGGAGAAGATTTTATGTTACCGATAGTTGAAACGAATGGAAAAACTCTTTACATTAATTCTAATAAAGTAACTTTTCCGTACAAAATTGAACAAGTTTTAATTTTAAAATCTCAAATATTGATCTTACTGGATAGTTGCATAAAAAATGAATATGATAACGTCTATTCGGTAAACTTTGACGGAACAATAGGTTGGCGTGTTCAAAGCAGAAAATACTTATCAAGGGAATATGAAAATAAAAAATTAACCTCATATGTTGGTATGTATGTCAGGAAAGAAACTAATCTTCTTCAGTTAAATGATTGGTGGGGCGGAAGATACATTTTTGATCTTAATGACGGGCATATAGTGGGAAGAGATGAAAGTGGGCGTGATTGGTAATAGTTCCAATAAGAATAGAGGAGTTTTACAATGAAAGATTGTTATCATAATGAGGAATATAGTATGGTATTAAGAATGATAATATCTGAAAAATGGATTCATATAAATAGTTATGATGTTTGCTTTGATTATAATGTTAAGTCTGTAATAATTTTGAAACAAAAGATAATTGTACAGCTAGAAATCGGAGATTTATATGCTGTTGATATGGCAGGTAACATTATTGAAAAAAATAATAAGCCTTTTCAAAGATCAGACTTAGATAAAGATTTTATAGTAGAAATTAATCAGAATAATCTATATTTTAATAACTCTGCCGTTTATTTTGAACATAACATTTATTCTTTTGTTTTATTTGATGATAGGATAATTGTACAATTAAATGAACTGGATGCGTCTGTAAAATCTGATGAAATCGACAACGTATATGCCGTTGATATGGAAGGGAATGTTATCTGGCGAATTCAGAATAAAGAAAGGGTATGTCCGGAATATAAGTTTATTTCGCCGTATGTAATGATTAATTATATTGATGGTGAATTAATTGTAAATGATTTCAACGGATTCAGATTTGTGTTTTCACCTGACGACGGAACTTTTGTTAAACGAATTCAAAGTTTAAGACCTTGGTAATCAATTTGTAATTCAGATCTTTATGGTGACACCGCACAACTACCGCCTAACGGCTTTGTGTACGTCTAACTTGCCAATTTTCCGTTATCTTGCACAGAAACTCCTTGAAGGACGCAAGTATTCCTGCGTCGTTTCTATACAATCGAGCTTAAAGGCATTTGGGATAGTAATCCTAAATCTATTATTCAGAATAATGTTCAAGAGCAAAGCATTGAACATAAAAAAGAGAAAACAGAAGAACCCAAATTATTCTCAGTAGGAGATTTTTGGTATGGAATTAGATGAAAAATTTAATTTACTTAGAACATTAACTCAAAAAATACGTAGTTATGACAAGCATTTAATAGATACTGTTACTTTTTGTAATAATAAAATGTCTTCAATCGTTTATGATTATTATCCATTTGAGGTTGAAATTAGAGATAACAACTTATATTTTTTTATCATAACAAATCGCAGTGAAAAGAAAATGCTATTTTCGTCATCGCTTAATACCGACTTTGATAAGCTTTGTGACAGTTTGATAAAATATATAACGACAGATGTAAAAAAGCAGATTCCCAAGAAATTTTTAAAAGCAAAGGGGTTTTTATAATGAATGAAAATCGAGCAGAAATAAAAGCCAAAATAGTGGAAACTGAAATGAAAAAATATTTTGGTAGTTTAGTTTCGAATTTTAATTTGATAGACGCTTTTTACGGCAATGGACATGAAGAATTTAGTTTGGGATTCAAGTATTGTGACTATTTTGATATGCGCTTTAATTATGGTCAAGGTGCTTGCGGATGCTGCATATGTTATGATTGGGGTGATAATAATGAGGCTATACTTATTAAAACCTCAATTGATGGTTGGTGGGAAAAAATTTCAATTCAATGGAAAAAATATTTTCATGAACTTAAAAAAGAACTGGATTTGCGTATTCCCGATGATTATTTAAAAGAATGTTATATAAATCCTAATACCGAAACAAATGTAGTGTGAACTAATGCGAATGCTACGGAACATATGGGGAAGTATGTTGGTCGATTTTAAAGTGTTGAAGGGAGAGATAGTTTTTGAATGATATAATCAGTACATTTAATGACTTGTATTATAAAATTCAAATATCTCATAATATTTGTTTGGCTGATGTAAGAAATATATGTTTGAAATCTTATAATAATTCTGTTGTCTGCGATGTTGATGGTGGCGCCCCGGAAATATATTACGAAATATTAGAGAGGGATTGTGGGCATTTTGCTGTTTTGAAAATAGAGCGAAACAGTCACGAGATTATATATGAAAGTGTTAATGCTGATTTCGCAGCAATTGCTCTTTTCCTGTTTCTTTCACGTCATCAAATAAAAAAAACTGATAATGATATTGAGATAGAAGAATTTATAAAAAAAGAAATTGCACACGGGAATATAGATTTGGCTAGACATGTGATTGCAGAAAATTTTGGAGAAAAAACAATTTCGTTTGAAAAAAACGTATTCGATAAAATTTCTGTTATTACTTTGTCTACAAATAAAATTGACATTTTTTATCATGGCAATACAATTTTATTTTGTTCAGAATTTAATAAACCAGATCTTGAACGTGGATATTTAATTGCATTTAATAAATGCCGTATGATTAATATTTATCATAAAATAATGGTGAATATTACAAATATTATTCCCGATGTTAATGAAAACGAAAATAGAAGACTTAAATATCTATTTTTAGTTGGGACTATGGAAAAATAAGTATATCAAGTATAATAACGCATACAATTTTTCTTGCTGACGGAGCATTTTTAGAGCCGATAGCTAACGTATTCATGCGAATGTATCATAGTTATTTTATTTCTTGATTTTTTTTAGCTTAATGATATTGGGAGGGCATTGAGTTTATCTCAGTGTCCTGCTCGCTTTTCAATGAAAAAAAAATATCCCCTCCAAAGCATTTGCCTTGAAGGGGATTAACTATATGCGTTTTACTGTGGCTTCTTAACGTCTGTCATGATTTCTTTAAGTCCTGTTGCAAGACCTGCAATGCCCTGTATCTCACTTGGTATAATGATCTTTGTAGCCTTGCCGTCTGCTGCCTTAGCAAATGCTTCAAGGCTCTTGAGCTGGATTACCTGCTCGTTAGGGTTAGCAGCATTCAGCTTGACGATACTCTCGGCAATCGCCTTCTGTACCATGTCGATAGCCTGCGCTTCACCTTCTGCCTCAAGTATCTTCTGCTCCTTGACAGCGTCTGCACGAAGTATCATAGACTGCTTCTCAGCTTCGGCTGCAAGTATCTGTGACTCCTTGTCTGCCTGTGCTCTGAGTATCTTAGATTCTTTCTCACCCTCTGCAACAAGCACCTGAGATTTCTTCTCAGCCTCTGCCTGAATGACCTTTTCACGTCTTTCACGGTCAGCCTTCATCTGCTTTTCCATTGCGTCCTGAATTTCTCTTGGCGGAAGAATATTCTTAAGCTCAACTCTCTGCACCTTGATGCCCCACCTATCTGTGGCTTCATCAAGAATTGCTGTGATCCTTGTGTTGATAATGTCACGGGAAGTGAGCGTAGCCTCAAGATCAAGGTCACCAACAATGTTTCTGAGTGTTGTTGCCGTCAGATTTTCAATAGCTGAGATAGGTCTCTCAACACTGTATGTGAACTGCATTGCGTTTGTTATCTGGAAGAACACAACAGTGTCTATCTGCATTGTTACGTTATCCTTTGTGATAACTGACTGTGGCTTGAAGTCAACTACCTGCTCTTTGATAGATACTCTTTTTGCAACTCGGTCGATAAAAGGTACTTTTACGTGAAGTCCCGTTCCCCATGCCGCATGAAAAGCTCCAAGTCTTTCAACTACAAATACATATGCCTGCGGTACTATCTTGATGTTGCTGATAACAATAATTATAAGCAATACGATGATAGCAAGTACGATATAAATTCCAGGTTCCATTATATGCCTCCTAAAAATAAATTTATGTAAGCTGTTACTTTTCTTCTGAAACTATCAGCTTTGCACCGTCAATACGCACTACCTTCACTGGTGTGCCTTCTGAGATCTTTGAGCCGTCCTCAGTTCTTGCTGCCCAATCTGTGCCATCAAGAGTGACCCTGCCTTTGTTCACAGAGTTATCTATAGGCTCAATAACTATTGCAGTTTTTCCCACATCAAGCTCGTAATTTGTTGCAACTGGCTTGTTCTGGAGCTTCTTGACCACAGGTCTTGTAAGCAAAAGAAGTATGATCGAGCTTACGACGAATACGATGCACTGTGTAAGGAAAGAAAGCTTAGCTATGGCACAAAACATCGCAATAAGCGCTGCTATAGCAAGCCATATAGACACAAGTGCCGTTCCTGTTGCGACCTCGCATACAACAAAGAACACGAAAGCTAAAGCCCAAAAAACTATTTTGAGTGTAGCCATTGTCATATGATCCCCCCTGTTCCTCTCATTTATTTAAGATTTATTATAACATATTATTTTAAAATTTACAATAGCTAAGACACAATATTTTTGCTTTTTTACCTTTAATCTTCAATGATTTTACATTGACCGTAACATATTTTATTAGCTGTACACTAATATATATATGTTGATGCTACTACATAAAGAAAAAAGTATTTCTAAAAGATAGTTATATAAAAAAATTACAGTAAAAGCGGTAACCCGCTGGAGGTAACCGCTTTTACTTTTTGTGTAATTATACGTTGTCGCTGAAATAAACATCATACCAAACAAGGAATGAGAAAACTGTCCAGATCTTTCTTGAATAGTCATATTTGCCTGCACGGTGATCGTCAAGAAGCTGTACAAGCTTATCTGTGTGGAAGAACTGTGCCGATTGAGGAGAAGTAAACTTATCCTTTACTATGTTATAATACTTATCTTCTTTGAGCCATACCCTGATAGGAACAGGGAAGCCGAGCTTCTTTTTCTTAGCTGTCTGTGGAGGGCAAGCCTGAAGTGCAGCAAGACGCATTGCATACTTCGTTTCAGTTTCAGTAACTCTGTCCTTTACAGGTATCTGCTCTGCAAGCTCCATTACCTTTCTGTCAAGGAACGGTACACGAAGCTCTAGGGAGTGAGCCATGCTCATTTTATCCGCCTTAAGAAGAATATCACCTGTCATCCAAAGGTGCAGGTCAATGTACTGCATCTGTGTTACCTGATCCTGATCTCTTACCTTATCGTAGAACGGCTTTGTGATAGCCATAGCGTCAGGAGCGTTTGTCTTTATGCTCAGAATGTCCTTGCGCTCTTTCTCAGAGAAGATGTATGCGTTACCAATAAATCTCTCGTCAAGGTCCTTAGAACCTCTTATAAGATAGTTTATGCCGTGCTTGTGAGGCAGTTTCTCAGCAACTGCACCAACAGCTTTTCTGATAGGTCTTGGTATCTTGAAGTAGCTTGCCATATCAGCAGGGTTGTGATAGATGTTGTATCCACCGAATATTTCGTCTGCACCCTCGCCTGAAAGCACTGCCTTGACCTTTTCAGAAGCTATTTGACATACGAAGAACAGAGCCACAGCAGCAGGGTCTGCAAGAGGTTCGTCCATGTGATATTGTATTTTTGAAAGGCTGTTCCAGTATTCCTCAGGGCTGATGACCTTTGAGAAATTCTCCTTATGGATATATTTTGAAAATTCCTTAGCATAACCTATCTCGTTGTACTTTTCGTCCTCGCCAAAGCCTACAGTAAAGGTCTTGTCAACGTTGGCAACAGCGGCAACATAGCTTGAGTCAACACCGCTTGAAAGGAAAGAACCTACCTCAACGTCAGCGAATTTGTGTACCTCAACAGAGTTCTTGAAAGTGTCAGATATCCTATTCACCCAATCTTCAAGAGCAGGGCCATTGTCAGCGTGGAATTTAACTTCCCAATATCTTCTTACGTTCATCTCGCCGTTCTTGTATGTAAAGCAGTGAGCGGCAGGGAGTTTGTAAACATTTTTGAAGAAAGTTTCTGTTGTAGGAGAATACTGGAATGTGAGATAAGTTTCAAGAACGTCTGTGTTAAGCTCCTTCTTGAAATGAGGGTGGTCAAGAAAACTCTTTATCTCAGAACCCCACATAAGAGTTTCGCCCATTTTTGCGTAGTAAAGAGGCTTGATACCGAAGAAATCTCTTGCACCGAAAACCTCATTTGTATTCTTGTTGAATATAACGAATGCAAACATACCTCTCAGCTTGTCGAGCATATCCTCGCCCCACTGCTCATAGCCATGGATAAGCACCTCTGAGTCGGTCTGTGTATAGAACTTGTGACCAGACGCTACAAGCTCCTCACGAAGATCCTTGTAGTTGTATATCTCACCGTTGAATGTAAGTACCAACGACTTATCTTCATTGAAGATAGGCTGGCTACCTTGATCTGAAAGGTCGATGATCGAAAGTCGGCGGAAACCCATTGCGATCTGCTCGTCAACATATTTTCCGTCAGAGTCAGGACCTCTATGTTTTATTCTATCCATCATTTTTCCAAGAACTATGGAAGCGTCATTGATTTTATTTGTAAATCCAACAAAACCGCACATATAAAAGCCTCATTTCTGTTAAATCAAATTGCCTGTATCTTAGTTAATACGGCCGCTTGTCGCCTAGTGAACGTCAAGCAATATAATACTTATTATACACTATATGCGGCTTTTTTGCAAGGGGTAAAAACAAAAATTAAACAATAAAAGAAATTGTCTTTTGTGCATTTATCACATGGCAGTGTGTATGGTATAAAAATATCTGCGATTTTGTCATTTTGGCTTGAAAAAGGCAGAGGGATATAGTATAATGGTATTAAAATCATATTTTGGAGAAGATCTTATGAACGATAACAAAAAGAAGAAAAATGGTTATAGATTGGATATTGTGTTGATAGTGAGTTTTTTTGTAATGCTTATATCTTTCTGCGCCTACATGATGAATACTACTCTCGAAGAGGTACTTGAAAATGAAACAGGCACCTCTGTAGTCACACATGATTACACTTACGAGAGTGCTGAGAGTAGTTCAGCAGCATAGTGCAAAATTTAAAAGCTTGACAAGTTGAAATGCTTTACGCGCTTGCTGAATTCGCCTATTTACGACATTCCAGAGGCATGAGGGCATCACTCGAAAATGCATAAGACGACAAGTTAGCTAACTTTACACCATCAAGAACTAAACTATTTGTATTATGCAATTGTAAAGTTCGACTGTATTACAGCTAAAAGCACTTTACTTGACACCTAAAATCAATATCTGACGAAAATGTGGCTTTGTGCATTTAATACAAATAACAAAGTCACATTTTGTTGTATAACGCCTTGACTTTGCGTCACTTATACTATATACTTGTATTAAGCGCTGCTTTTTATACAATATGTTGTGATTTGCGGTGTGAGTTGTGAGAATATAAAAAAATATAAGGATAAATCAGGAAAATCGGAGGCGGTATTGTGATAATCAAGATAAAAAAGCGTGACGGACGTACTGTAACTTTCAATATTGAGAAAATAGCTGGTGCTATATACAAGGCGGCTCAGTCTGTGGGCAAGGATAACTATGAGGAAGCTTTGGAGCTTTCAGGTAAAGTTGTTGATAAGCTTATGGAAAAACACCTTGATATGCCTACTGTTGAAGAGATTCAGGATTGCGTTGAGCGTGTACTTATCGAGGAGGGCATGGCTGATACTGCAAAAAGTTATATACTCTACCGCTCAAACAGGACTCGTGCAAGAGAAATGAATACCCGTCTTATGAAAGTTTATGAGGATCTTACTTTCCAATCAGCGAAAGATAACGATTTGAAGCGTGAGAATGCTAATATAGACGGCGATACCGCAATGGGTACAATGCTTAAATACGGATCTGTGGGTGCAAAGGAGTTCAATGAGATGTATGTTCTTGCTCCTGAGCATTCAAAGGCTCATCAAGAGGGGGATATCCACATTCATGATCTTGATTTTTATACACTGACTACCACTTGCACTCAGATAGACCTTACAAAGCTTTTTGATAAGGGTTTTTCTACAGGTCATGGCTTTTTGCGTACTCCAAATGATATACAAAGCTATGCGGCGCTTGCCTGCATTGCGATACAATCCAATCAGAACGACCAGCATGGTGGTCAATCTCTTCCGAAGTTCGATTATGATATGGCTGAGGGCGTAAGAAAGACATTCAGACACCGCTATCGTGACAATATCGGCAGGGGTCTTGCTCTCCTTGGTGAAGTTTCTGATGCTCAGAGCATTGCAAAGAAAATAACTGAAATGCTTGATGAGCAGGGTTTAAAGATCACTCTCGCCAATGATAACGGCTATCAAGAGGCTGAAGCACAGTTTCTTGTGAATTTTGTTGACGCACCTATAGTGAAGAAGATACAGAGTTTTGCATATAAAAACTCTTTGAAAGAAACTGACAGAGCCACATATCAGGCAATGGAAGCGCTTATCCATAATCTTAATACCATGAACTCCCGTGCAGGCGCTCAAACGCCTTTCAGCTCCATAAATTATGGTACTGATACTTCTATCGAGGGCAGACTTGTTATAAAGAATATTCTTCTTGCAGAGGAAGCAGGACTTGGCAATGGTGAAACGCCTATTTTCCCTATACATATTTTCAAGATAAAAGAGGGCGTGAACTTTGATCCTGATGACCCGAACTATGACCTTTTCAAGCTTGCCTGCCGTGTATCGGCAAAGCGTCTTTTCCCGAATTTTTCATTTATCGACGCTCCTTTCAATCTACAGTATTACAAAGAGGGCAATCCTGACACGGAGATAGCTTACATGGGTTGCCGCACAAGAGTTATCGGTAACGCATATGACCCTACTCGTGAGATAGTGACAGGAAGAGGAAATCTCTCTTTTACTACCATTAATCTCCCTAGACTTGGCATAAAAGCACAGCGTAATATTGGTGCCTTCTTTGACAGCCTTGATGAGCTTATGGATCTTTGTATCGACCAGCTTATGCACAGATTTAAGATACAGTGTTCAAAGCGTGTGAGAAATTATCCGTTCCTCATGGGTCAGGGCATATGGCTCGATTCAGAGAAGCTTACGGCTGACGATACGCTTGAAGAAGTGCTAAAGCATGGCACGCTTTCCGTGGGCTTTATCGGTCTTGCTGAGTGTCTTAAAGTGCTTACCGGCAAGCACCATGGTGAAAGTGAAGAAGCAAGAGAGCTTGGCTTGGAGATAATCTCACGTATGAGAGCAAGAATGGACGAGGAAACAAAGCGTACTGGTCTTAATTTCTCGTTGCTTGCAACGCCTGCTGAGGGACTTTCCGGCAGATTTGTTAAATTGGATAGAGAACGTTATGGCGAGATAGCAGGAGTTACAGACAGAGAATATTATACTAATTCTTTCCACGTACCTGTTTACTATCCGATAACAGCGTTTGAGAAACTTAAAATAGAAGCTCCTTACCATGCTCTTACAAATGCAGGCCATATAAGCTATATCGAGCTTGACGGCGATCCGCTGAACAATCTTTCTGCATTCGAGAAAGTCGTAAGATATATGAAAGAAGTTGGCATAGGCTACGGCTCAATAAACCACCCTGTTGACCGTGATCCTGTTTGCGGATATACTGGAATAATAGGTGACAAATGCCCGAAGTGTGGACGTTCTGAGGCTGAACACAGCAAGGTGATACATGAGAGGATACCTCGTGCAAAAGCCTGCTGTGAGGGTGACAATTAGCCATGGAGCTTAGGATAGCAGGCACTGTCGGTGAATCTATCGTAGACGGACCGGGTTTTAGGTTCACTATTTTTACGCAGGGCTGTCCACACGGCTGTGAGGGTTGTCACAATCCGCAGACACATGATTTTAACGGTGGCATTGTCGTTGACACAGACCAGCTTTACAACGAGATAATAAAAGACCCGCTTCTTGACGGCGTGACGTTTAGTGGCGGTGAGCCTTTCTGTCAGTGCAAACCGTTAGCAGAACTTGCAGGAAGGATAAAAGCGTTCCATGGCTTTTCGCTGAATGTGATATCATTCACGGGCTATACTTATGAATATCTAATCGCAAACGCTAACGCTGAAAACGGCTATATGGAGCTTCTTAGTCAGCTTGATTATCTTGTTGACGGACCATTTATTCTGTCACAGCGAAGCCTTGAGTTGAAATTTATGGGCAGTCGAAATCAACGCTTTATTGATGTACAAAGGTCCTTGAAAGAGGGCAGAGCAGTAGTCGTTGAACCATATTGAACATAAAAAAGCGAGTTTCATGATGTTGAAACTCGCTTTTATTTATACCAAAAGACCTCCGCAATCGTTAAACTACGGAGGTCAAATTAATTATTTCTCAGGCTCTATTACCTCAACTTCTTTTGGATCGAGAGTTTCTGCATTATCAGCCTCGGCTGCTCTCTTTACTGCTTCTTCCTGTGACTTTTTCAAAGCTTCCTGTATGTCCTCACCAAGAAAATCAGGGAGTGACATTCCTGCTTGCTTGAACAGATCGTTCAGCGGAGGAACTGACTGCATAAGTCCGCTTAGAAAGTTTGCTGTCGAGCCTTTTCCGTCTGTACCTGCGCCTGTATCCCACACGGTTATCTTGTCTATCTTAATGTTCTTGATAGCTTCTACCTGAATAGAGATAAGCTCTTCAAGCTTGTCAGCAACTATGAGTTTGACGGCTGCATTAGCGTCTCCGCCTGCTGCTTCAACAAGCTTTCTCATACCTTCTGCCTGCTTTGTGAGTATTTCCTGATTACCCTTTGCTTCAGCTTCCATTTTTGCAAAGATAGCATCGGCCTCACCCTTTGCTTTACGTCTTACTACCTCAGCCTGTGCTTCAGCTTCGATCTCGGCCTGCTGCTTTGAGATCTGAGCCTTTACGATAACATCGGCGGTCTGTGTAGCCTTTTCAAGTTCGGCTCTCGTCTGCTCGGCGGATTGCTGAGCTATGTAAGCTTCCTGCTTTGCCTTTGCTGCCTGAACAGCTTCTGCGGCTGTAGCCTGTCTGAGAGCTTCCGCTTCACGCTCACGTCTGAGGGCTTCTGACTGTGCAACCTCTATCTTGGCTTGGTTCTCACCGTCGATAGCAGAAGCGTTTGCAGCAGCAACTTGGATACGCTGGTCTTTCTGAGCGTTTGCCTGACCGATCTCACCGTCTCTGTGTTTTTCGGCAACTGACTTCTTAGCGTCATTGATAGCCTTTGCAGCAGCTTCTTTACCGAGAGCTTCCAGATATCCAGACTCATCTGTAATATCCGTTACGTTTACGTTGATAAGCTTAAGACCTATCTTTTTAAGCTCTATCTCAACATTGTTTGATACCGCGAGCAGAAATTTATCTCTGTCCGAGTTTATTTCCTCTATATCCATTGTTGCGATAATAAGTCTCAACTGACCGAATATGATATCCTTAGCAAGCTCCTGTATCTCAATGAGTTTAAGACCGAGAAGTCTTTCAGCAGCGTTCTGCATAACGCCTGGTTCTGTCGAGATACCAACAGTAAATCTTGACGGAACATCAATTCTGATGTTCTGCCTTGAAAGAGCGTTTTTTAGATCCACATTTATGGATATAGGAGTAAGATCCATATACTCATAAGATTGGATTATTGGCACGATAAATGCCGCACCGCCGTGGATACATCTTGCGCTTCTTGCTTGACCATTCTTGTCTGTTCCTACTTTACCATAGATAACAAGCACCTTATCAGATGGACATTTTCTGTAGCGTGACAGTATCGCCATAATTGCCGCAAAAAGCACAACGACTATCACGCAGATGATGATTACTGGTTCCATAATTTTTCCTCCCACACAAATAATATTATAATAACCTCAAGACGGGTCATTTCACAGAATCTTTATGTTTAGAACCCATTTGTTCTATCAATTCTTTTATTTTTCTATTACGACAGTATCTCCTTGCAAATCGATAATACGGACCTGAGTTCCTGTCTTTATAAGCTCATCACCATTGTTTATTGCAGTGACTTCTCTTAGCTGTCCGTTTATCATAACATTCACTTTACCAAGCCCATGGTCTTTAGGTGGGCAGGGGATATAAACAGTAGCAGTTTCTCCTATAGCATTTTTATAATCAGCCGTACCGTTTTCAGCAAGTCTTGCAGAAAGTTGAACTATCTTTGCTACAAGAAGCATGGTCGCCAGACCCAGAACAAAGCCGATAACTGTAGACAGTGCTGGATAAACACCTGAGCTTACAAGAACGATAGACGACCAGCTAAACACAGTGAAAAAAGCAACTATGGTCTGAAGCGTGAACATTCTCATAGAAGCAAAATCCGCAGGGTTTCCGCCGTCTACGTTGTGGTCACAGCCGATATCATGTGTACAGTGACCAATATCCACATCTCCGTGACCGCTTATGTTGGTATCAACATCAAGATCAAGACCTGACGTGTCGCTGAAATCGTGACCGCTTCCACCATCATGAAAACCGAACATAGAAAGCAAAGTCTGAACAAGCAGTATAAGCGTTGACGGAAACGCTATACAATACAGCACTTTAAGTAAAAGCGACAAACCGTCCCACCATTCATTCATATAGCTTACACCTCCAATGTAAATATTATTTACGTTTATTATATACTCATTTATCTTATTTGTCAATAGATTTTCGATAATAATTAAAATTATTTTTAGATATGGCTTAGTACAAAAAAATTGTAAATTTTTCATTAAACACTTGAAATCTGTTTTACTATCTGCTATCATATAAGTAAATGAAATTTACAGTAAATAAAGTGAGGCGATATAATGGAGAAAAATACTCTCGGCAAGAGGATAAAAGAGGCAAGGCTTGCAAAGAAAATGACTCAAAGCGAGGTAGTGGGTGATTTTATAACCCGCAATATGCTTAGTCAGATAGAGAGCGGCTCAGCAACGCCGTCGGTAAAGACTCTTGAATATCTCTGCAAGGTGTTGGAGATAGAGCCTAATGCCCTTCTGCCTGATGAAAACGACTCCAAAAACGCCCCTGACGCAGAGGGCTATATCAGTATACGGACAGAATTTATAAACAAGAACTATAATGCTGTTATAGAGTATGACGCTGATGACGAATTTTCAGATGAGATATGTGCGCTTAAAGCGAAAGCTTGCCTTATGATGGCTAGGGAGTATTCAGGCTCTGACAGTGCCACGGATCTTCAAAAGGCGATAGACATTGCCAAGCAGGCTTCTGAACTTTCAAAGCGTGGTATTTTTGCAGATGAAAGCGTTAAAAACAAGGCTGACGAGCTTTTGAAAGCTAACACTAAGCGTCTTAGCGACTATTACAGAAGTCTTTTGTAGGGTACAGTCATGGAATTTGTTATCATAGCCACGGTTGTTCTTGTGCTTGCCATGTGTCTTGGCGCAGACTTTGTTATAGTTCCTATAATGTTCATAGTTTTTCTTGTTATCCTGCTACTGGCTATTTTTGGTTTCTTTGTATACTCTGCTGTAAAACTTACTGGAACGAAAAGCGTGAAAGGAAAGTTTGTGCGTTTCGGCAGGGCAGAGGGCAAGAAATTTGATACAGCGTTTTACAAGGTTAGTGATAGTGAGTATCCAAACGTATTCCCATGTGAGGTAGTAATGCGCTCAAAGATATACATACCCGATAAGGTCTGTAGGCTCAGATATGACGGCAAAAGAAATGAAGTTTTTGACCTGAATGCAGTTTGCTGTGTGATATTTGGACTTGTTCTTAGCAGCGTATCGGCGGTGATGATGATACTTTTTCTACTAACAGTGATAGGCGTGAATTGAATAATTTTAGGCAGCAGGTTAGCTTGCTGCCTTTTTTTGCATTTAAAATGGCAATAGTGGGTGATTTAAAATAAAATGTTGACTTGTAGGCTTTTTAATGGTATAATATAAAAAATATGTGGAAAGGATCATATATGATGAGAGTTGAGCTTATTACCCATACACCTGAGCCTGAAAAGGTGGTTGCTACTGCTGCAAAACTTTGCTATTCAAGCAGTGATATCGCCTCGCTTAGAGAGGGTCTTACGGAAGAAAAAACAAAGAGCTTTATTGAAAGGCTCGTGTCTATTGGTCACGAAAGCCCTATGGAACACGTTTCTTTTACTTTTGGCATAGAGGGGATATCCCGTGCCTGCTCTCATCAGTTGGTAAGACACAGAATTGCGTCTTACTCTCAAAAAAGCCAGCGTTATGTAAATGAAAGCGGCTTTGAGTTTATCACGCCACCATCAATAGAGGCTGTGCCAGAAGCAAAGGCTGAATTTGACAAGCAAATGGATCAGCTACTTGAGTGTTATAATAAGATTGCCGACATACTTACAAATACACATGAAAAGGCGTTTTTAGAGCAGGGTATGTCTGAAAAGGACGCACTTAACAAGGCTAAGAAAAAAGCCTATGAGGACGCAAGATTTGTTCTTCCAAACGCTTGTGAAACAAAGATAGTTGTGACAATGAACGTCAGAACACTGTTTAATTTCTTCCAGCATAGATGCTGTAACAGAGCACAATGGGAGATAAAGGCTGTGGCTGATGAAATGCTCAGACTTTGCAAGCAGGCCGCTCCTGAGCTTTTCAAGAACGCAGGTCCGTCATGTGTAATGAAAGGCAAGTGTCCAGAGGGCGCAATGAGCTGTGGAAAAATGGCTGAAGTAAAGAAAATTTACGGAGAAATGAATAATGTTGAATAGATCTGGACTTATAGTTCTTGAGGGACTTGATGGAAGTGGAAAATCAACTCAGTTTGAAAGGCTTTCTGCTTATTTCAGTGAAAATGACATAAAGCATAAGGCTATAAGCTTTCCTGACTATGATAATCCGTCATCTGCGTTGGTAAAGATGTATCTTAATGGTGAAATAGGCAAAACACCTGCTGACGTGAATGCCTACGCAGCTTCAAGCTTTTACGCTGTTGACAGATACGCTTGCTACAAACAATTTTGGGAGCATGACTATAAAGAGGGAAGTCTTGTACTTGCGGCGAGATATGTTACGTCAAACTGCATTTACCAGATGACAAAACTGCCGAAAGAGCAGTGGGAAGATTTTATATGCTGGCTTGAAGATTACGAGTATGACAAGCTTGGGCTTCCAAGACCTGACAAGGTGATATTCTTGGATATGCCAATAGAGATATCTCAAAAGCTGATGTCGGGAAGATACGGTGGAGATGAAAGCAAAAAGGATATCCATGAAGCAAATGTGGAGTATCTTAAAAAATGCCGTGAAGCCGCTTTGTTTACCGCTGAGAAACAGGCTTGGGATATTATTCCTTGCAGCGATGGCATCGAGCCTTATACAAAAGATAAGATTTTCGGAGATGTTCTGGGGTTAATCAATAGAAAGTAATGTGTGTTTAATGTTTGATTTCAGAAAAATAAGTTTTGAGGACAAAGAATGGATAACCAAGTGTCTTGCAGTATCAGATTTCAGAGGAGCAGAGTATTGCTTTGCAAATAATATGGCGTGGCAAAGACTTAATGACACTGTAATAACACATCATGGTGATTTTTATATAAGCTGTTCCTTTGAGGACGGTCAGCCGTATTTTACATTTCCTGCGGGCGTTAAAATAGACGTTGAGGGCAAAGAAAAATATATCAGGCTTTTTGATGAGCTTAAAGAATATGTTTCCGCCCAGGGAAAGCCGCTTATCGTATCTTCTGTAACAGATGATAACCTAAGCTGGATAAAAGAATATTATGGTGATAAAATCATCTGCGAGTATGATAGGGACAGTTCAGACTATATTTACAATGCTTCCGACCTTATCGAGCTTAAAGGCAAAAAGTATCACGGCAAGCGTAACCACATAAAGCGTTTCATGGACGAGCCTTGGGAATACAGAGAGCTTACTGATAAGGAAATAGACAGTTGTATTGAATTTTCGGCTGAGTTTTATAATAAGAACGACAACGCTGACGATCCTTCGGCAGTGGTTGAGCAATATGCTATTGATCTTTTTCTTACGAATATGGATAGGCTCGGACTTAAAGGCGCTGTGCTTTACAGAAATGATAAAATGACAGGCTTTACGGTTGGTGAACAAATAAATTCGGATACCTTTGTGGTGCATATAGAAAAAGCACTCGCTGACGTTCAGGGTGCATATCCTATGCTGTGTAGTCAGTTTGCGTCGCATAACGCAAAGGGTCTCAGCTTCATCAACAGGGAAGAAGATCTAGGAATAGAGGGTCTTAGAAAGTCAAAGCTTTCTTATAATCCTGCTTTTCTTTTGAATAAAAATGTAATTACTTTCAGATGATCGAAAGGAGTCATTTGTTATGGTTTATGTATTTCTTGCCAATGGTTTTGAGGAAATGGAGGCTCTTGCCCCTGTGGATCTGCTCAGACGAGCAGGCGTTGAAGTTTTTACTGTAGGTGTAGGCTCTGATATGATAGTCAGCTCACACAACATTCCTGTCAAGACCGATACAACAGTGGATAAGATAGTTCTTAATGACGAGCTCGAAATGATAGTTCTCCCAGGTGGTATGCCAGGTACTTTAAATCTTGAAGCAAGCCCTGATGTGCTTGGTGCAGTTGATTACTGTGCTGATAATAACAGATACATTGCCGCGATATGTGCCGCTCCGTCCATAATCGGTCATAAGGGTCTTCTTGACGGCAGATATGCAACTTGTTTTCCAGGCTATGAGAAAGATCTTAAAGGTGCGATACATTCTGCCAGACTTGTGGCTGTTGACGGTAAGTTCATCACTGCAAAGGGCGCAGGCTGCAGCATGAAGTTTGCACTCAAGCTTGTAGAGCTTCTTGTTTCAAAAGAAAAGGCAGAAGCCCTTGAATCAGGTATGCAGAGCAAATGACAGATAAAAAAGCTTTAAGAAAGCATTTCAAAGAGATACGCCTTAGCATGTCTGCGGAAGAAAGAAAACAGGCAGATGTGGCTGTTCAGCAAGCTTTCCTTGACAGCGAGGAGTATAAAAGCTGCACAACTGTGCTTGCATATGTTTCCTCTGATATTGAAGTGTCTACGGCGGAGATAGTAAGAAAGGCGCTAAAGAGCAAGATAGTGCTATGCCCGAGATGTGAAAAAAACGGCAATATTATGTATTTTTACAGAATAAACAGCACTTATGATCTCAAAGAGGGTAGGTTTGGCATTTTTGAGCCTGATGAACGTTGTGAGAAATACTGCGTTTTTGACAATGCATTGTGTATAGTGCCTGCGCTTTCGTATGATAAAGACGGATACAGGCTTGGCTTTGGTATGGGCTTTTATGACAGATTTTTAGCTGATTATAATGGCATGAAGCTAGGTTTATGTTACGATAACTGTATGTCAGAAAGCTTTTGTCATGACGGCTATGATATCTCTGTAGACAAGGTATTTACTGATAAGGATATATATACTATAAACACAAAGGAAAGGAAGTAAATAATGGACGATCTGAATTTTAATGTTGACGATATAATAAATGATGTCAACGCAAAGATAAAGTCTGCCGAGAAAAATGAAGCGGACGAAGAAAGCGTTGAAGCAGAGCCTATCGCTGACAATGAGGACAGTTCCGAAGCCTGTGAACAGGCAGATAATACTGACGAGAAACCACAGGAAACTCCAGAAGCGACCGATGACAAGCCTGAACCTATCATAGCTTTTCACGAGGACAAGTCAGAGGAAGACAAAAGCGAGGAAGACGAGGATAAAGAGCCAGAGAAGCCCGAAAAGCAAGAAAAAAAGTCAAAAAGTAGCAAGAAGAAAAAGAAAAAAAGAAAGAAAAGCAAGGTGAATAATTCGGTATTTGGCGGAATTATACTTGTTATAGTAATTCTTACAGTCTCTTTAGTGCTTGCAGTGGGCGGCATTTCTATTGGCATGGAGTATTATGGTATCGGAAAAACTGACGAGGATATCAGATTTAATATCCCTGCAGGCTCAACAAACAGTGAGATAGCTGATATACTTGTAAATGAGGGAGTTATAAAGAACAAAAAGCTGTTTATGCTTGCTTTGAAATTTGAAAAGCCCGCAGCTATATATCCTGGTGATATCACACTTCAGCCATCAAGCGGATATTCTGAAATAATCGAAAAACTTTCACAAATGAGAGAGTCATACAAGACTGTAAGCATTACATTCACAGAGGGAGAAAATCTTCTTGACATAGCTAAAAAGCTTGAAGATAATGAGGTCTGCACTGCTGACGACTTCCTGTTTGAATTCAATAAAAATCAAGGCTTTGACTTTGAAAATGATGTTGATGATAACGGCGATATGTTCTATCGAATGGAAGGCTATTTCTATCCTGATACATATGAGTTTTATGTGAATGACAGCGCAGGAAACGTTACCAAGAAGCTGAGAGAGCAGTTTGAAAAGAAATACGAAACCGTCAAAGCTAAGATCAAAAATTCCGGTATGTCACTTAACGAAGTTATGACTCTTGCTTCTATCGTTCAGCTTGAAGCCGCTTCTGAGGACGAAATGCCAAAGGTAGCTTCGGTATTCCTGAACAGACTTGACGACCCTGACACCTATCCTATGCTCCAGTCTGATACAACAACAAATTATATTAAGAATGTTATAAAGACCGAGGCTGACAACACAGCTTCTATCGAGCATTATACCGAGTGTTATGATACCTATAAGTGCAAGGGCTTGCCGGCAGGACCAATATGCAACCCTGGTATGGCTGCAATAAACGCTGTTCTTGAGCCTAAGAAGACCGATTACTATTACTTCTGTAATAATCTTAAGACGGGCGAAACATTCTATGCAAAGACACTTGACGAGCATGAGGAAAATCTTGTTAAGGCTGGACTTGCAAAGAAAAAGTAATAAAGGATTGAAATTTTAATGACTGAAAATAATTTGCTTGAAGTTCTTGCTCCTGTGGGAGATATGGAACGTCTGTATGCGGCGTTGGATTTTGGTGCTGATGCAGTTTATCTTGGAGGTACGGCTTTCGGAATGAGAGCCGCCTCTGCAAGCTTTGACGCTGAGCTTCTGAAAAAAGCCTGTGACGAGGCTCACAGCAGAGGTAAGCGTGTGTATCTGACCTGCAATACGCTTCCTCATAATGACGAAATAGTGCATTTAGAGCAGTTTGTGAATGACGCTCTTGCGGCAGGCGTTGACGCTATGATAGCCAACGATATCGGTGTTTTCTCACTGATAAAAAAATATGCACCTGATATGGAGATCCATGTTTCCACACAGGCTGGTATAGTAAATTATGTTACTGCAAATGAATTTTATAACATGGGTGCTAAGAGGGTAGTGCTTGCAAGAGAGCTTTCTCTCGAGGAGATCGCCGAAATAAGAGCAAAGACCCCTAAAGATCTTGAAATTGAGTGCTTTGTACATGGTGCAATGTGTGTAAGTTTTTCAGGCAGATGTTTGCTTTCCCAGTACCTTGTAAACCGTGACGCAAATCGTGGCGAGTGCGCACAGCCTTGCCGCTGGGGATACCACCTTATGGAAGAAAAGCGCACCAATGAGTTTTATCCTGTTTTTGAGGACGAAAAAGGAACTTATATCCTCAACGCCAAGGATATGTGTATGCTCAACCACATTGATAAGCTTGCAGAGGCAGGCGTGAACAGCTTTAAGATCGAGGGCAGAGCTAAATCTTCGTATTATGTGTCCGTTATCACAAATGCCTACAGAAAGGCTATGGATATCTATAAGTCTGATCCGGAGCATTTTGAGTTGCCACAGTGGCTTAAGGACGAAGTTTTCAAGGTAAGCCACAGAGCATACTGTACAGGATTTTTCTTTGGTCACCCAAAGGAGAGCCAGTATTACGAAAACGGCGGGTATATTCGTGAATATGATGTTGTGGCTGTGGTTGACGGTTGTAGCGGTGGAAGAATATACTGTACTCAAAAAAACAAATTCAACAAGGGCGACGAGATTGAAGTGCTTTCACCTGTTGGTAGCCCTGTGAAGTTCACCGTGGAGGAAATGTTTGATGAATACGACAACTCCATAGATACTGCAAATCATGCAGCTATGAAGATGTCGATAAGATCAGATCTGACGTTCCCAGAGCATTCTATAATTCGTATGAAAAAATAGCAAAAAAGCCATGTGATTTTCCTCACATGGCTTTTTGTTTACTTCTTTTTCTTCTCAATTTCTTCAGACAATGGATTCGACTCCATGGCCTTTTTGATGTTTTCATCAGATAAATGTGTGTATATCTCAGTGGTCGCAATGCTTTTGTGACCGAGTATATCTTTCAGTACAAGAGTATCTACACCGCCGTGTTGGTACATTAGGGTTGCGGCTGTATGCCTGAGCTTGTGGGTGGTAATACCCAAATTGCTAAGGCCTGCACGCTGGAGCTGTTCATCTACTATTTGTTGAACACGTCGCTTATTTATCCTTGTTTTGTTAGCTGATAAAAAAATGGCAGTTTGTTCCACGTGAGGGCGGGTAGTGTCAATATACTCATCAAGTGCAGAAACACAAGCGTCGTTAAGATAAATAATGCGCTCCTTGCGGCCTTTGCCGAGGACACGCAGAGTTCTGTTATCTCGGCTGTAATCGCTTAAATTCAAGCCCACAAGCTCGCTCAGACGCATACCGCAGTTAAGGAACAGAGTAATGATACAATAATCACGCACCTGATTTTTAGAGTCGATATTACGCAGAAGCTCAAGGCTTTGTTCAAGGGACAGATATTTAGGCAAGGCTTGATTTATATGTGGTAATTCAAGATCATCAAGCGGATTGTTTGAAATAATCTTGGCTTTTTTGCAAAGATAAACATAGAATTGTTTCAAAGCTGAACATTTTCTTGCACGGGTTTTTGTGGAATTATTGCGCTCATCTTTGAGATACTTTAAATAAACATAAGCATCGTTTAGTGAAAAGCATTCGAGCCATTCTATTGGCGTTTCTTTTATTTTTATTTTATTGAAAGGCGTTTCGGCTGGAACTGCATGGTGCTTGACATTAAGATATCGCAGAAATGTTCGGATATCAATAAAATAAGCTTCTTCAGTGCGGTCAGAACGGTCTTTGACAACTTTCATGTTAGTTAGAAAATCGTCAAGATAATATGGGCAATCATCTACATATGCTTGTTTCATTTATATCTATTCTCCTTATTTATCGCTTCTCTAAGTTTCACTAAATTTTTATTTAGTGAAACTTTCTGTACACGCTGTGTGAGGGGCTGTTCGTGGCTCTTTTGTGCTTTGTGGGCTCTCCCCGTTGTGCACTGCTTTAAGTATACACCCTACTTTGTGGGCTGTCAAGCTATGCTACTTATGCGGTAATCCCTTGACAACAATTGAGGGACAGTTTATAATAAACAAAGTATACAATTATATCAATTTATATATTTGCAAAGTTGAAGGAGAAATAATTAATGTGTGTTGTTATTCCTGATTGCACTTCTTGCAAGAATTATAAAGGTAAAAATAAGAATGGTTTATTCTACTGTAGTGCCTTTCCACAAGGAATTCCTAAAAAATATTTTTGGGGAAATATACCTGTGAGAAATATATCAGAATGTGCAATAAAATCAGGTTTGAAGAAGTTGATGATTAGTATAGAAAACAATTATTTTATAAATTTCCTCCAAACAGTTGATTTTACAGCGAAAATATGATAAAATTATAGTAGTATATTTTATGAAAGGAACGATAGTTAATGAACGACAAGAAACCTATGGTCATGAGAATACTCGTTCTCGCTTTGGTTGCCGCACTTATACTCGGTCTGATCGTCGGAACTGTCATTAGTGCTGTATAATGGTGCATATCGGAAATAGCTGGGACGATATTCTGGCTGATGAGTTTAAAAAGGAATATTATTTGAAACTCCGTGAATTTTTGAAATACGAATATTCACACTTCACTGTTTATCCTGATATGCATGATATCTTCAATTCATTGAAGTACACGCCTTATGAAAACGTCAAGGCTGTTATCATTGGACAGGATCCTTACCATGGTCCGGGACAGGCTCATGGTCTTTGTTTTTCCGTTAAAGCTGGTGTTAATCCACCACCGTCTTTGCAGAATATTTTTAAAGAACTTAATGCTGATCTTGGTATTTCTATCCCTAATAATGGCGAGCTTACCGATTGGGCTAAGCAGGGCGTGCTGATGATGAACACTGTTCTTACTGTTCGTCAGGGTCAGCCTAATTCTCATAAGGGTAAAGGCTGGGAGCAGCTTACTGACGCTGTAATAAAAAAGCTTAATGAGCGTAATGTGCCTACTGCGTTTATCCTTTGGGGTGGCAATGCTAAGGCTAAGGCACCACTTATAACGAACCCTATTCATGCAGTATTCAAGGCAGCTCATCCATCTCCATTGTCTGCGTATAATGGTTTTTTCGGATGCAGACATTTTTCTAAGGTTAACGATTTCCTTGTAAGTAACAATATTCAGCCAATAGATTGGACAATAAGCAATAAGTAAAAAAATAACCTCGGTTTGTATCACTACAGGCCGAGGTTTTATTTTTATAGTTTTTTGATGTGCTGTATAAGCAACGCTACTCCCATTACAATGAGGTTGTAGACGATAACTAGCGTTGGAGTAAGCTGAACAAATGAACCTGCCAGCATCATTATAAGGGCTATGAGCGCCGCAAGTATCGTTGCACCATACATCACTGACGCACCAAGTTCTGCGGTAAATTTGAGCCTTTTTGCGCCTATCACAAGCATTGCAAATGACGGAAAATGTCCGCTGCAAAGCATTGATGAAGCCTGACGTGGAACGTACTCGGTTTCGCTTTCGTAATCCTTGTGATATCTGAAGCTGAGAAGCTTAACGCTGTCGCTTTCAATATCAAAGAGATCAGAGAGAAAACGCTGTGAAAGAAAGCCGTCAACTGTTCTTATTACTGTTGTGATACCTTCAAGTTCAAGCTCCTGAAGCCAACGTGTAACGGACAGATTAGGCGATACCTGAATAACGAACATTGCTGCTGTTATTCCAGAAATAGAAAGATATACAGCAACATTCCCATTTGTATACTCCTTCTCTTTTGCTTCTGACGGCAGACCGTCAATAGAGTGGTTTTCCATAAGCTCTCTTGTACCAAGAAGTACACGTTTGTTTTCTATCCAGCCAGAAAGTCCAAGACCGTCCTCATAAATGTAGCTTTCAACAGGATAAAGCAACTCAGTCTTGCCTCTGAGCATTTTGTAGAATGTAGACTTAAGAACACTTCCCGATTGACAGCTAAGGCTTGCCGCCATTAAAATGCAGTCTTCAATAGAAATAGCTGAGAGAAGCTTAAGGTTTGCAAGCTCAATGCTTCCTTTAGGGAAAAGCTGTTCAGCGTCAACAAGAAGTGAATTTGTGTCAGCAAATTCATCAACAGAAGAATATCCCAGCATTACCGCTGAATACTGCAAATACTTCTTTGTAGCTCTTGCCAAAGGTACATTTACTATAAGCATTACCGCAAACGAAGAACACATGGTAACAGTGCCTGAGAAAGCCGCAAGTGCTATAAACAAACGTTCTTTCATGTTTGACGCACCCTTATCAAATATAAGTGACAAAAGTGCTATAACAACGCCTGCAATGAGGATATAAGGACTTATTTTCTTTGAATACTCATCTGAGATATCAGAAGTGTAGCTGTTCTTCATAAAATCGTCCACAAACTCGGTTTTGCGCATAGCTGCTATCTTTGGCTCTGCAACAGCGCCTCTTGTGAAGTTTTCTGCTATTTCCTCATCTTCAACGGATGTAACTGCATATCTCTCAAAATCTCCTGCAACGTACCTAAAATTACGCTCAGTACGTTTTACCACCATAAGTTTTCCAAGAGTATTGAATATCAGCCCCACGATTGCAACGGATATGTAAACATGGTAAACACTGTCACGAATAGACTCAGGGTCAAATAGATTTATTATTCCTGCAATGACTGTAATAAAAATACCTATTGCTGCTATTGTATCATTATCTGCCTCTTTTTTAAATAGGCTTTTCATTCCTGCAAGAAGCACGTTATAGCACACCGCTATAGAAATAAGACCCAAAATAGTGCTTGCAAACAGATATGCCGCAGGGGTTATCGTTCTGTCAAATGTCTTTATAAGAGGCAGTTCCAGGTCATTTGCAACCGTGATGAATGTGCTGAAAATACCCGTAAACAGAAGTACACAAAGCCTTAGAACAAGGTTGCTCTTCACATGACGGATAGAGCCAAAGACCTTTTCGGCGTCATCAAACTTCTTAAACTCCGTCTGCCCTGCCTTGTCATTATTGTTTGTATCATCACTGTCAGGCTCGCTTTCCTGATCGTCAGTTTTAAGAACAAAGCTGTCAACTTTCTTCTTTCTGTGCTGTGACAATATAGAAGATTTTTCCTCATAGGTGGCGTCATCAGGGATAAGTGCCTTGTCAAACTCCTCTGTTTTCGGGATTATTTTTCCTGTCAGTCCCATTTTGATATCTTTAAGGCTTGCCCTGTTCACAGGCGGAATGCTCTGCTTTGCAGCCTTGCCTTTTTTATGTTTGGTGAGATTATTTATAAGTGCAGCATTTTCCTCGTTACGTTTTTTCTCATTCGTATGATCTGACGCCAATTCATCATCAAAATCTGTTGCTTTTATTGGATCATAGTCGTCACTATCTATATCACTGGTATCATTATCTTTTTCAATACTCTCATCAATATTAGTATCTTCATTAGTATCTTCATTTAAAATTTCATCGTTTTCCTGTGACTCGTCAGTTTTTAAATCTTTTTCAACTTTTTCGCTGTATTCTGAAATTATATCGTCTATTGAGAATTTATCAGCCAAAGCTTTAACCTCCCTGTTCCTTATAGATTTCTCTGTCTTACGGCTTCATACATAAAAATGCCCGCCGCAACGGAAGCATTCAAAGAATTGACTTTGCCTGCCATAGGCAAACTAAGCAAAAAATCACATTTATCTTTTATTAAACGTCCCATGCCGAAGCCCTCAGAGCCGACTATCAGCCCTATAGGACCAGTTAGCTTAACTTCAGTATAGCTCTGTCCCTCGCCGTCAGTTCCATATATCCATACACCGTTTTCTTTAAGCATATCAATAGTTGCTGCAAGATTTGAAACTCTTGCAACAGGCAACCAGCTTGCTGCACCTGCAGACGTTTTGAAAACAGTTGCGTTCAATGATGCACTTCTTCTCTTTGGAATGATAACACCGTGAGCACCTGCCGCCTCAGCCGTTCTGATTATTGCACCAAGATTGTGCGGATCTTCTATCTCATCGCAAATGATAATGAAAGGATCCTCTCCCCTTTCATTTGCGATGCTGAGAATATCCTCCGGAGACACATACTCCGCACACGCACCCATAGCAATAACACCCTGATGTGAAGCTCCCCTGCTCATATTGTTGAGTTTTGTTTCGGTAACACGCTTGACATTTATGCCTTTTTCCTTTGCAAGTCTACAAATAAGTGTTATAGAGCCTTTAGCCTCAGGGTTAATATAGATAGTGTCGATCAGCTTATTTGCTTTTAAAGCCTCGATAACAGGGTTTCTGCCAATTATAAGCTGCAATTCATTTTCTTCGTCTAAATTATTATTTTTATCTTGATAATTACTCATTGAATTTTCCTTTTCAAAAAAATATACTACTCGTAATTATACCACAAAAAAAACATAATGCCAATAGTAAACAGGCTTTTTATATAGACTTTCGACGATTTACACAAATTTTATCAATGATATTTATGCTTATCACATACACAATGCGATAAGCAGCAGAACAAGCATTGCCACACCAATTATAGTTGATATCACAGCCGCAAAGTTGAATTTTCTGTTTGTCGAAAACATTTTGTCCCCCGTTATCGCACTTGCGATATCAACAGCATTTTTTCTTAAAATATCAGGGTGTAGATGATTTTTATTTGCGTTTACAAATAACAGAATCTTATCGAAACATTCATTTTCTGTACACTTTATTTCGATGATTTGTTTATTAATTCCTTTAAGCATGACAGTCAACTCCTCTAAATACCAATTACTTGATTATATTACTGATTGTTGGCATTTAAAAAGTGCAATATTCAACATTTCAACGCAAAAATGTTGAATATGAAAAGTTTTCAACATTCGTAGGGGCATTTTCTGTTGAAAACCATGTTGAAAACGTTGAAAACTCATGGTTTTATCGGTATTTGCAGGCTGTTGAAAACTTCATATTATAACGAAAATCGACCATTTAAACGAAAAAACGCTAACTTTTGGGAACAAATACACACGAGAATGTTACAAATATATTAACATACAAACTTGTTTGTTGAAGGTTATTTGTCAGCAGTGGAATGACCGCACTTTACATAATTTTTGAATTTGTTTGAGAATAAATTTACAATGCCAGATCCAAAGTACAAAAAAATGACCCGATAAAAGAACAATGACCTATTAAATGATATAAGCTGATCTTCTGTACATATAATTGTACTTTTACAATCTTCTGCATAAAATCTAAGCTGTAACCATTGTAACGAAAAGTAACGAAAATTTCTTATCTTGTGGTAAGAAATTTTATAGCACGCTCTATGGAGTCTTTTGAGTTTCCCCAATCGGCATTTGCTCCTGTGTTACGGTAGTCATACATCTTGCAGTAGTGTGATACGTCCGCTTCAAGATTGTCAAGATATTTGCTTGTCAGCTCGCCGCAAGCATCAATAAACTGCTTCTGATATTTCTTATCCATATTTTCAGTACACATAGACACTAAAAGGTCATAGTGCGGCAGACAAAGCATTTCCTGCTGAGCAAAAAGATCTCTGAAATCACGCTGTTGAACATACATCTCAAACATCGTAACGAGTATCCTTGACATTCCCCAATCCACCTTGCTGCATACAAAACATTCGTTATTTACTGCACTGACTTTCTTTTGCTTTGCTGTCTTGCCTTCAAACATTTTCTTTCGTGTGAAAATATGCTTTTGCATATCCTGCAAATGTGATTGAAGCATAAGCGCAAGTGACAGTCTATTTTTGCAGGCTCTCATCTGTTCAAAATGTGTTTTGCAGAAACCGAGCTTATTGGTCTCCATACGCACGTCTGGCTCCATCATAGCCGCTCCCATTATGTACTCAACAGTTCTCTGTTCCAACGTATCACGCAGGCGGCATATTGGACAGCCGCATTTCGGCTCAAATATATCTGTGACAGGTATTGTCAGAATGCTTTCTCTCATATGATCTATCCTTTCTTAGATATGTTTATTTTATCCGCTTGAAAAATACTAATATTTATAGTATAATATTTTTTGTAGAATTTTGCAAGTAGATTCGATGATTTTATGATAAATAGGAGCTGAATTTTATGGATTATACACAAAGCGGCAGTGACATTTTACTGAAACAGCCTGATTTTGGATTAGATGATACACTTGATTGCGGACAGGCTTTTCGCTGGGAGAAGATAGATAAAAAAACTTACAGCGGAGCTTTCCTTAACAACAAACTTACCATAAGCGAGGAACCCGAAAACGGCGTGTTTAGGCTTCATGACACTACTGTGCAGAACTTTGAAAACATTTGGATCGATTATTTTGACCTGAATACTGATTACGGGGAGCTTAAACGCCGCTTTTCTGAGAACGAAACTCTGTCAAAGGCCTGTTCCTTTGCAGGCGGCATAAGAATACTCAGGCAGGACAGTTGGGAGGCGTTATCTTCCTTTATAATAAGTCAGAATAACAATATCCCAAGGATAAAGGGCATTATAGGACGTTTGTGTGAGCATTATAGCGGCTACCCTTCTGCCGAAGATATGGCAGATGAAACGGTTGACAGCCTTGCGTATCTGCGTTCAGGGTTCAGAGCAAAATATCTTGTTGACGCCATTGAAAAGGTTTTGAGCTGTGAGATAGACTACCAAAAGATAAAAGAAATGCCCCTTGACGATGCACGAAACGAGCTTATGAAGATCAAGGGCGTTGGTCCGAAAGTTGCTGATTGTACACTACTTTTCGGCTTTTACAAAACGGACGCTTTCCCAAAAGACGTGTGGGTGAAGCGAGTGCTTGCACAGTGGTATCCGAACGGACTTCCCTCTTGTGTGAAGGGTGTTGAGGGCATTGCACAGCAATATCTATTCCACTACATAAGAAATACCCAGAAATAACAAAAGACCCGACCGTAAAGTTTTCCACGGTCGGGTCTGATATTTTATTACATAGACTCTGGGCAAGTTATCTTGAGCATATCAAGAATATTCTTTATTACCTGCTTAACTGCAAGTGAAAGTGAAAGTCTTGCCTGCATAACGCTCTCGTCTTCTCCCATAATACGGCAGTTGTTATAGAACTTGTGATACATTGTAGCAAGGTCTATAACATACTTTGTTACCTTAGCTGGGTCATAAGCCTTTGCAGCCTCGTTTATAACGTTCGGCAGAGTAGCAAGGAGTTTTATCATCTCCTGCTCCTCAGGCGCTGTGAGGACGCTGAGAGCCGCCTTGTCGAGGCTCTTAACTTCAATGCCCTCTTCGTTCATCTTTTTAAGGACAGAACAAATTCTTGCGTGTGCATACTGTACATAATAAACAGGGTTCTGGCTTGTCTGAGATACAGCAAGGTCAAGGTCAAAATCAAAGTGAGAATTAGGCTCACGGAGATTAAAGAAAAATCTTGCTGCGTCTATCGGTATTTCGTCAAGAAGAGTTGACAGAGTGATAGCCTTTCCTGAACGCTTTGAAAGCTTATACTTTTCACCGTCACGGACAAGGTTTACCATTTGCATGATAACAATGTCAAGTCTGTCAGCGTCAACGCCAAGTGCTGTCATAGAAGCTTTAATACGAGCTATATATCCGTGGTGGTCCGCACCGAAAATATCTACAGCCTTATCGAATTTTCTTACTGCAAGCTTGTTGTAGTGATATGCGATATCAGGCACAAGATATGTTGGCACACCGTTTTCACGAACGAGAACTCTATCCTTTTCGTCACCGAACTCTGTTGTTTTAAACCAAAGGGCACCGTCTTTTTCATAGGTATGACCGCTTGCTTTGAGCTGTTCGATAACTCGCTGAACTGAGCCGTCCTTGTGAAGTGTGCTTTCGTTGAACCACTTGTCATACTGTATTCTGTATTTGCCAAGATCGTCGTGAAGCTTCTGAATGTTCTTTGGCAGAGCAAAATCGCAAAGTGCCTGACGGCGTTCCTCGCTGTCAGCATTCACATACTTGTCGCCGTATATCTCATTGAATGCGTTTGCATGGTCAATTATGTCCTGACCCTGATAAGCGTCCTCCGGAAGCTCAGTTTCAGGCTTGTATATCTGAAGATATCTAACTTCGAGTGAAGTCTTGAACTTCTCTATCTGATTGCCTGCGTCATTGATATAGAACTCTCTTGCTACCTCATAGCCTGCCTTTTCAAGAACAGACGCAAGACAATCGCCTATAGCTCCGCCTCTTGCATTGCCTATGTGCATAGGACCTGTTGGATTTGCAGAAACAAATTCCACAAGAACGCTCTTCCCAGCGCCAAGGTCAGTTTCACCGTATTTCTCTTTCTGCTCCAAAACAGTGGCAACTACAGTTGCATACCATTCAGTAGAATAGAAAAAGTTGATGAACCCAGGACCTGCCACTTCACATCTTGCAAAGTATGAGCCGTTAAGGTCTATCTTTGATACGATAGCTTCTGCTATTTTTCTTGGATTGTTTCTGAAAGGTCTTGCACATACCATTGCGGCATTAGTGGAAACGTCACCGTTTTTTGAGTCGGCAGGTATCTCCGTATTAAATGCAGGAACAGGCTCTGCTGGAAAAGTTCCGTCTGCAACAAGCTCGCCCATAGCCTTCATTACAAGCTCCTTAGCCTGAATAAATGCGTCGCTTATGAGATTAGTCATATTATTTTTCCGTCCTTCCAAATATAATTATGCGACAACATTTGCCGCTTTTACTTCTATAGCTATCTCAAAATCACCGATATAGCTTGAATTGACATCTAAGACATAGTGAAAGAAAAGCATTCCACCGTTTTCGTCAAGATCTGATCTTATGGTTTTAGCGGTTATGCCTACCATAAAATCACCGTATGGAGTGCCATAAACGCAATGCTGCTTTTCGCCTATATCAACAACAAGATTCGCTTCAACCGTTCCGGTTCTGTTCATAGTCACCTTGCGGCAGCCTTCGATTTCCAGCGTTGTAACGCTTCCTTCAAATCCTGTTGCCTCAGACTCCTCATACGATATGCGATATCCTTTTTCGGTTGCTTCATAAAGTCCTGCTGAGATAAGCTCTGTTTCTTCTTTTGTATTACCGTCGCTTTGACGGCTAACAAGTTTTATTGATACTTCCTTGCTGGTCAAATAAAATCCTCCAGTTTACAGCTTTAGGCTGCATTTTGATATTTTTGCATTGATATTGTTTCCGAGAAAGCGTTCAACATTCTCAGAAAACAGCTCAACGCTGTCGGTACAGTAAAGCTCAAGGCTCTCACGCTCTTCTCTTTCAGCCGTATCATCGCTGTATGAAAGGGAGTTGAGTGCATATTTCGCAAGCTCTGCACCTGATGAAACAAGTGTTACGCCCTCGCCCATTATATCTGAAATTAGTTCAGTGAGGTGTGGATAGTGAGTACAGCCGAGAATAAGCGTATCAACGTCTTCTTTTTTCATTATTTCAAGATACTCCTGTGCGATATACCTTGCAGGCACGCAATCAGGGGCAGTATAGCCATTCTCTACCAGTGGCACGAACATAGGACAAGCCTTGCCGACCACCTTGATGTTAGGGTTAATGCTTCTTATAGCTTTGCCGTAAATGCCGCTCTTTATGGTCGCACTTGTGGCTATAACGCCTATCCTGTTATTCTTTGTAGCAGAGCAGGCAGCCTTTACAGCAGGCTCAACAACTCCGCTTATGGTGATATCTGACTTTATATCCATTGCAGGCAATACAGAAGAAACTGTACCGCAAGCAACGAGTATCATTTTAACGTTATGCTGTTTAAGAAACTCTATATCCTGTCTGGCATAGCTCATTATAGTCTCTCTGCTTTTTGAGCCGTATGGCACTCTTGCCGTGTCGCCAAGATAAACGATATTTTCATTTGGCAGAAGCTTTATAAGCTCTTTCACACAGGTAAGCCCGCCAACTCCTGAGTCGAAAACTCCAATGGCGGCGTTATTCATAATCAACCTCCGCCTTATCAAGTGCCAGCTTGATGAGCTTATCTTCCTGCTGTGCAGGGGTCATTCCCTCGTACTGCATAAGCTGTGGATACATACTTATAGGCGTGTGACCTGGGAGAGTATTTATCTCGTTAAGAATAACAGTGCCGTCTTTCATAAGGAAGAAGTCTACTCTTGAAAGTCCGCTGCAGCCCATTGCTCTGTATGCCTTGACAGCCGTCTTTCTTATTTCTTCAATGCTCTCCTCGCTCATTCTTGCAGGGATAAGCGTCTTGGAAGCGGCGTCATTATATTTTGCGTCAAAATCGTAAAACTCGTCATTTGCGGAGCATACTTCACCGACAGTTGAAGCAAAAGGCTCGTCATTGCCCATTAACGCACACTCGCACTCCATGCCTACTATAGTTTCTTCTACAATGACCTTGCTGTCATGAGCAAATGCAAGCTTGATAGCAGATTTAAGCTCGTCTCTGTTTTTAGCTTTTGAAACGCCCACAGAAGAACCGCAGTTTGCAGGCTTGACGAACATAGGATAGCCAAGCTTGCTTTCCATTTCGTCACACTTTTTGTCAAGATGTGAAAGCTCTGAGGTTATAATGCCTACCCACTTTGCTGTCTTTATGCCATTTGCGTCAAGAACAGTGTGTGTAAGTCCCTTGTCCATGCAGTTTGCAGAGGATATGCAGTCACAGCCTACAAATGGTATCTCAGCAAGCTGAAAAAGCCCCTGAATAGTGCCGTCTTCACCGTTCTTTCCGTGAAGGACTGGGAAAATAACGTCAACTTTTACATTCTGATATTCGCCGTTTTCGCCAAGAGCGATAAAGCCCTTGTGAAGAGGGTCAGGGCTGAGAACGCATGGAACATTATCAGGGTGCTGTTCCCATTTGTTTGACGCAATATCGTCAACATCTCCTATATATTTCATCCAGTGACCTTTTTTTGTTATTCCGATACAAATAACATCATATTTGTCCTTTGGTATACTCTTTATAACGTGAGTTGCAGAAACAACAGATACGTCGTGCTCGTTTGATTTTCCGCCGAAAATAACGGCAACTCGGATCTTAGACATAAAAATTCGTCCTTTCTGAATTAGTATCATAATATTATAACATATTTCCGCTAAAATTGCAAATCTTTTTGTGCCAAAATATGCAGCAAACAGCTATAAATATTGTGTTTATTGCATAAGGCGTGGCTATTTGCCGTAGACAGCGACTTTTTCAAAGTTCATATTTCCACCGAAAATGTCAAGGGCAGAGCCTATGGTGAAATCTATCTTTCCCCTGCCGAGTTCTTTCAGGTTATCGAGATCCTCAAATGATGAAATTCCTCCGGCATAGGTCGATGGAATGGTGCAGTATTCTCCCATTATCTTTGCTATCTGCGGCTCAATGCCCTTTGCTTTGCCCTCTGTGTCAACAGCATGGATAAGAAACTCATCGCAGTATTCTGAGAACATTTCTAGGGTCTGCCTGTTCATTTCGATGTCAGTGAACTTCTGCCAACGATCGGTCACAACATAATACTTTCCGTCCCTTTTGCGGCAGGAAAGGTCAAGAACAAGTCTGCTTTTGCCAACGGACTTCACCAGTCTGTTCAGATTATCGAAATTAACAACACCGTTTTTGAAAACAAAGCTCGTCACGATAACATGACTTGCGCCCTTTTCAAGAAATTGTGCGGCGTTTTCATCATTTATTCCGCCGCCTATCTGCAATCCGCCCTCAAATGCGGATAATGCACTGTAGGCTTGTTCGAGGTCTGCGTTGTAAAATTCGCTGCCGACAGGGTTCAGTATAATAATATGTCCCCCTGTCAGTCCGTATGACTTATAAAGTTTGCCATAATATGCACCGTCATATTCTGAAACGAAGTTATCCACAGCATAATTGTTTTTGTCAGAAAGACTTCCGCCCACTATCTGTTTTACATTACCGTTATGGATATCTATGCAAGGTCTGAATTTCATTGCTCTCTCCTATCTGAATTTTCTCATGTATATCACCAAAACTATATCATTTCCGTTTTGAACGCGTTGACAGTATACTTGATGATCTGTATGCTTTTCGCAGAAGCTGTCAAAAACTTTGCTAAGCCCTTTGATATTTTCCTCATTGAAGTTCGTGTCTATCTGGTCAGTTTCACTGAATTGAAAATCACTCATATCTGACGTTACCGCCACGCTGTCCTGCATATTATCCAAAGCCTTTTCCATAAGGCTCTCTATCTCATTTACTGAGTTTATATGCGTAACTGTCTGCGTAATATAGCTGAACTTTGTACTATCTGTATAAGGAAGCTCTGTATCGTCCCAGACGTGTTTTGTTTTCATGTATTCTTTTGAGACATTAAAATACTTGTGTCTTACTGGTCTATCCGTAAAGTCAGGGATAGGGTCATCCCAGCAGACGTCAACATAATACCAACTACCGCCTATCTGAACTATGTTCCATGAGTGATCGTCGCCCTCAAAATCTGTAGCGTATATGGTCTTGCAGGGTATTTCCAGCATATCCATAAAAAGCTGAAACGTTGTGGAATAGCCTGAGCATATTGCTTTTCCGTTTATAAGACAGCCATATGGATTATCAGAGTTTGGCTGGCCAATACCAAGCGCATTGAGATGTGCTTCGTCATAGCTTGAACAGCCAACTATATAATCATGTACCGCAAGCTCTTTTTCGTAATCGTTCATGTCAAGGGTAATAAGTTTTTCAATGGCTGAAACGGCTTTGTTGTATATTTCAAGCTGCTTTTCATCAAGACCTGATGTATCTCCTGTTAGGTACGCCTGCGAGATAGGTGTGCTGTCATAGTATTTATCATTGCCGCTTTCGCTGTCAGCACTTGATGACGTAGTCACGGCAGAGGAATTATCCACAACTGTTGTGGGCTTTTGTGACTCTGTACAGCCTGTCAGACATAGTATCAACGCCGATAATAATATCAAAACAGTTTTTGCTTTCATGCTTTTCACCGCCTTGTTTTCTCTGATAACACAACTATTATATAATATACGCTTTGCCGTGTCAAGTAAGGATATCGTAAGAAATGAAAATTTATACAGTGAATTGACGTATACCATGCAAAAATATGCACTAAAACGCTATAAAATCAAGCAAATGTTTATATTTACCTTGACAAAAATCGCAATTTGTTATAAAATATTAATATCAGTTATTTTTGAAAGGATTGTTGTTACAATGGGACTTACTTTAACAGAAAAAATACTTAAAGCACATCTTGTTGACGGCGAATTTGTTAAGGGTCAGGAGATCGGTATCCGTATCGACCAGACGCTTACTCAGGACGCAACAGGTACAATGGCTTATCTTGAATATGAGGCAATGGGCGTTCCTCGTGTCAGAACGGAAAAGTCTGTAGCTTATATCGACCACAACACGCTTCAGTCAGGCTTTGAGAATGCCGATGACCACAGATTTATCGGTTCTGTCTGCAAGAAGCACGGCATTTATTTTTCACGTCCCGGAAACGGTATCTGTCATCAGGTACATCTTGAGCGTTTCGGTATACCAGGTAAGACCCTTATAGGTTCTGACAGCCACACTCCAACAGGCGGTGGTATCGGAATGATCGCTATAGGTGCAGGTGGACTTGATGTTGCAGTTGCAATGGGTGGTGGTGCTTATTACATCACATATCCTAAGATAGTAAAGGTAAATCTCACAGGCAAGCTTTCTCCATGGGTATCAGCTAAGGACGTTATCCTTGAAGTTCTCAGAAGAATGTCTGTAAAGGGCGGCGTAGGCAAAGTTATAGAATACTGCGGCGAGGGCGTAAAGACACTTACAGTCCCTGAGAGAGCAACTATCACAAATATGGGTGCTGAGCTTGGTGCAACTACATCTATCTTCCCTTCTGACGAAACAACACTTGCATTTCTGAAGGCTCAGGACAGAGCTGACGTATGGAGCGAGCTAAAGGCTGATGATGACGCTGTTTATGACGAACAGATAGACATTGATCTTTCACAGCTCGTACCACTGGCTGCCTGTCCTCATTCTCCTGACAACGTTAAGAGCGTAAATGAGATCGGAAAGCTTAAAATAGATCAGGTTTGTATCGGCTCATGCACAAACTCTTCTTATGTTGACATGATGAAAGTAGCTCACATTCTTAAGTGCAAGACAGTTGACCCTAGCGTTTCACTTGCGATCGCTCCAGGCTCAAAGCAGGTACTTAACATGATCGCTGAGAACGGCGCACTTGCTGATATGATAGCAGCAGGCGCAAGAATACTTGAATCCGCTTGCGGCCCATGTATCGGTATGGGTCAGTCACCTAACTCAAAGGGTGTTTCACTTAGAACATTCAACAGAAACTTCGAGGGACGTTCAGGTACAAAGGACGGTCAGATCTATCTGGTATCACCTGAAATGGCTGCTGTTTCAGCTCTCACAGGCTACCTCACTGACCCAAGAACACTTGGAGATATGCCTGAGTTCAAGCTTCCTGAACATTTCAAGATAAACGACAATATGGTTGTTCCGCCAGCTGACGAGGCTGATATGGACAGCGTTGAGGTTCTTAGAGGACCAAATATCAAGCCTTTCCCACAGACTTCACCGCTTGATGACAGCATTGATTGTCAGGTATCACTTAAGGTGGGCGACAATATCACAACAGACCATATCATGCCGGCAGGCGCAAAGATACTTCCATTGCGTTCAAATATCCCTGCTATTTCACAGCACTGCTTTACAGTATGTGATGAGGACTTCCCAAGACGTGCAAAGAACATGGGCAAGTCAATAATCGTTGGCGGCTCAAACTACGGTCAGGGTTCATCAAGAGAACACGCAGCACTTGCTCCTCTCTATCTTGGCATAAAGGCTGTTCTTGTTAAGAGCTTTGCAAGAATACACAGAGCTAATCTTATCAACGCAGGTATCCTTCCGCTCACATTTGTAAATGAAGCTGACTATGACAAGATAAATCAGGGCGATGAGATCGTTCTTGCTGACGTTCGTGCAGACGTTGAGGCTGATATGTCTAAGCTTACTGTTGTGAATAAGACAACAGGTGTTGAGATACCAGTTCTCTGCGAGCTTACAGGCAGAACAAAGGATATTATCCTTGCAGGTGGTCTGCTTGACTACACAAGAGAACAGCTCTCAAAATAATAAAGTCTGATATGGAGGTCCCTATGGGGATTTTCTCGAAACTTTTCGGCACAAAGGCAACACTCAGGCAATGAAAGACTATTCTTTTATTGCCGATATTGCCGCATTTATTACGGACAATGACAGCGACAGCTATGAGCTTATTATTGCAAGTCTTGACGTTTACAAAAAGATATCTGCAATAGCTAAAAACAACGGATATTCCATTATTACTTTATAGGAGGTCTTACCAATGGCAAAAATTCAGATGAAAACACCGCTCGTTGAAATGGACGGCGACGAAATGACCAGAATTATCTGGCAGGATATAAAGGATATTCTTCTTACTCCATATATTGACCTTAAAACAGAATACTATGATCTTGGTCTTGTTCACAGAAATGAGACTGACGATCAGGTAACTGTTGATTCCGCAAACGCTACAAAGAAATACGGCGTTGCTGTTAAGTGCGCAACTATCACACCTAACGCTGCAAGAATGCCTGAATACAACCTCAAGGAAATGTGGAAATCCCCTAACGGCACTATCAGAGCTATCCTTGACGGAACAGTTTTCAGAACTCCTATCCTTGTTAAGGGTATCACTCCATACATTCCTACATGGACAAAGCCTATCACTATCGCTCGTCACGCATACGGCGACGTTTATAAGAACGTTGAAATGAAGTGCCCTGCTGGTTCAACGGCAGAGCTTGTTTGCACTGACAAGGACGGCAAGGAAACTAGAGAAACAATTTACAACTTTGAGTGCGACGGAATCATTCAGGGTCAGCATAACAAGTCGACCTCCATTGCATCATTTGCAAGAGCTTGCTTTAACTTTGCACTTGATAAGAAGCAGGATGTTTGGTTTGCTACAAAGGATACTATTTCAAAGAAGTATGACCACACATTCAAGGATATCTTCCAGGAGATATACGACAACGAGTACAAGGCTAAGTTTGAAGCGGCTGGTATCGAGTATTTCTATACTCTTATCGACGATGCTGTTGCAAGAGTTATTCGTTCAAACGGCGGTTATATCTGGGCCTGCAAGAACTATGACGGTGACGTAATGTCTGACATGGTAGCTACAGCATATGGCTCACTGGCTATGATGACTTCTGTTCTTGTTTCACCTGACGGAATCTATGAATATGAAGCTGCACATGGCACTGTTCAGAGACACTATTACAAGCACCTCAAGGGCGAAGAAACTTCTACAAACTCAGTTGCCACACTGTTCGCATGGACAGGCGCTCTGAGAAAAAGAGGCGAACTCGATAACCTGCCTGAACTTATGAACTTTGCTGATTGTCTTGAAAAGGCAACTATCGAAACTATTGAAGACGGTGTTATGACAGGTGATCTTTATCTGCTTTCTACACTTGAAAATAAGAAGAAAGTAAATACAGTGGACTTCCTTAAGGCTGTTGACGAGAGACTTAAAAAGCTTTTGGGTTAATTTTCATATCACAAATATTAAAAGCTGTAGCACTTTGCGGTGTTACAGCTTTTTTTAATAGAATATTATGCCGAGAAAGGCGGAGCTTACGATAATTGTGATCGGTGAGAGCTTGAATTTCTTCAGTTTCAAAATAAGCACATCTGCCAAGGCTATGAGCAGGAATATTATCAACGCTTTATAGTCAAAAGCAGGCTTTGAATTTATGGTGGTGATATTTAGCAGTGAAGATAAAGCCATTGTAATGCCAGTGGCGAGTATCATTGCAACAACGCAAGGACGAATGCCTGAAAGCATTGCTTTTACCCCTGAGTATTTCAGCAAATCCTTCATGATCGAAGCTATGATGAATATTATCACGAACGAAGGCAACACAACGCCAAGAGTGGCTATCAATCCGCCTATGAAGCCTGCCTGCGATGAGCCTACAAAGGTCGCCATGTTCACTGCAAGTGGTCCAGGGGTGGACTCAGATACGGCAATAAAGTTTACAAATTCGTCCTCACTGAGCCAGCCAAAGGTAAGAACTTTTTCACGAATAATGGATATCATTCCGTATCCTCCGCCGAATGACACTGCGCCTATTTCAAGAAAAATGAGAAAAAGTTTGAGATATATCATTTTATTGTACTTCTCTTTCTGAGGGTTTTAATCAGATACACAGCAATGCCCACAGCACCACTTATGATAATATAAAATACTGATGAAAACTTCACAGAAAAAAGTGTGAAAAGTATCATCATTATGAAAACTCCAAGTATTATAATTTTGTCAAGCAATGTGTTATCAAGTGCTTTCAACATTCTTAGTCCTGCAGTAAGTATGAGATATATTACGCCCACCTGAATGCCACGGAATGCGGCATAGACTACTTTTAGAGACAAAAATTTGTCAAAGAAAAGTGATATTATGTAGATGATGATAAACGACGGTATGCACACACCGACAGTTGCCGCAATAGCACCCAGCACACCGCCTATTTTGTAGCCGATATATGTAGCACTGTTTACAGCAGTTGGTCCTGGGGTGGACTCTGATATAGCTGTCATATCGAGAAATTCTTTTTTATCAAGCCAATTTTTGCGCACACAAAATTCTGTTTCAAGCAAGGCTATCATTGCATATCCTCCGCCAAAGGTAAAAACGCCTATCTTAAGAAAGGTCAGAAACAATGTTTTTATATTTGAATTGTAATTTTTCAAAAAAACTCACCTCTTTTTATATTATAACGAACTTGTCCTAGTAAGTCAATGCTTTTATCAGCATTTGCTGATTTATTACGAAACATTAAAATAATCTATAATTATGTGTAAAACAGTTGACAATAGTCGATATATGGTGTATAATATACTTTGTTAAAATTAAATAGCCTTATCAAGAGTGGTGGAGGAAACAGGTCCTGTGAAGCCCAGCAACCTAGCGTTAGTTAAGGTGCTAAATCCTGCGGTTATTTCCGAAAGATGAGGAAATTGAGTAATTTCAAGCGTTTCGGAATGAAGCGCTTTTTTTGTGGCTGTTTTTAGATTAACAAATATTCAGAAAAGAGGTATTTTTATGTCAAAGTATTTATTTACATCTGAGTCGGTTACTGAGGGACATCCTGACAAAATATGCGATCAGATCTCTGACGCTATACTTGACGCTCTGCTGGAGCAGGATCCTATGTCAAGAGTTGCCTGCGAAACGGTCACTACAACAGGTGTAGTAATGTGCATGGGCGAGATAACAACAAAGGCTATAATCGACATACCACAGATCGTTAGAGATACAGTTGTCGGTATAGGCTATGACAGAGCCAAGTATGGTTTTGACGGACACACCTGTTCAGTTCTCACAACTATAGACAAGCAGTCGCCTGATATTGCAATGGGTGTTGACAACGCTCTCGAAGGCAGAGCTGAAAACGTACTCGATACAGGTGCAGGCGATCAGGGTATCATGTTCGGTTTTGCTTGCGACGAAACACCTGAACTTATGCCAATGCCTATATCACTTGCTCACAAGCTTGCTCTTAAACTTACAGAAGTTAGAAAGAACGGCACTTTGCCATATCTCAGACCGGACGGAAAAACTCAGGTAACAGTTGAATATGATGATGGCAAGCCAACAAGAGTTGACGCTGTTGTAGTTTCTTCACAGCATGATGACGCTGTAACACTGGAGCAGATAAGAGAAGATATTATCGAGAACGTTATAAAGACAGTTATCCCTGCTGAACTTCTTGATGAGAACACTACTTATTTTGTAAACCCAACAGGTAGATTTGTAGTCGGCGGTCCTCAGGGCGACAGTGGTCTGACAGGAAGAAAGATAATCGTTGACACATATGGTGGATATGCTCGTCATGGTGGTGGTGCTTTCTCAGGAAAAGATCCTACAAAGGTTGACAGAAGCGCAACATATGCTGCAAGATACGTTGCAAAGAATATCGTTGCAGCAGGTCTTGCCAAGAAGTGCGAGGTTGAGCTTGCGTATGCTATCGGTGTTGCTCACCCTGTTTCAATCATGGTCGACACATACGGCACAGGAAAGGTTTCTGATGAAAAGATAGAGGCAGCTGTAGAAAAGGTATTTGACCTTCGCCCTGCTGCAATAATCAAGAGCCTTGACCTTAGAAAGCCACAGTACAAGCAGCTTGCAGCTTATGGTCATATGGGCCGTGAAGACCTTGATGTTGCTTGGGAAAAGACAGACAAGATCAATGATCTTCTTGAAGCAGTTAAATAATAAATATCAAAGCCTTGACAGGAATGTACCTGCCAAGGCTTTTTTTGTGTTCAGCATTAATATTGTTTTAGTCTTTGCCTTTAAGAATAGGCGACAAAGGCTTATAAATAAGAATTGTGACCAATGCACAAATAATACCCTTCACAAAAGTAAAAGGTAGATTGAAAATACACAGTGCAGAGAAAATATTCTTTACGCTACCCATTATCTGCTGGTACATACCGAGTATAGCGGCTTCTCCACCGAATGCTTTAAAGTATATAGGATAAACGATAAAATAATTCAACGGCAAGCTTATTACTGTGAAAACCAAAGTGCCAATGATACAGCTTATGATAGCATTCTTTCTGGTTTTTTTCTTGTGGTATATAACAGAAGCCGTCAGCACAAAAGCTGCGCTTGTTACAAAGTCGAAGATGTTGCCAATACCCATTGTTGTGCCTAGTCCCTTTATAATCAACTGGATAACGTTCTTGATAAGGCAAACGATCACGCCTGCAATAGGTCCCATTGAGAAACCTGCCAACAGGGATATAACGTTTGAAAGGTCAAGCTTGATAAATCCTGGCATAAGCGGCACAGGGAAATCAAGGTAATATATCACAGTAGCTATGGCGCTGAGCATTGCCACCGTTACCATTTTTCTTGTTGTAAAAGTTTTATTTCTTGGCATAGTGTTATCACTTGTCATTTTAATTCCTCCAAATAATAAAATTATCGGGAGAAACAGCAGCAAAAGCAAAAGCACCCTGAAAATAAAATCAGGGTGCAGTTTATGCGTTATTGATCTGTCGTTTCTTCCATCCGGACTTTACCGTCGGTTTCGGATTTTCACCGAATCAGCGCATTTCTGCGGTCGAGGACTTACGAATACTATTCGATCACCTCCGGTGTGGAATTTCACCACCCCTGAAACACATTATTAAATTTTGCTGAACACTTTTTATGAGATCAATCCTCGTTGTCCTCGTCCTCAATTTCTGAGAAATCAAACTCAAGGCTCTCTCCACAATTTGGACAGTCAATAGAACCGTCAGCGATAATGTTCTCGCCAAGCATTATTGTGTCACCGCAGTTAGGGCATACACATTCGTACATAGCGTCATCATCATCATCGTCATCATCACAACAGCAATCATCGTCGCAACAACAATCGTCGTCATCATCATCACCGTAAATGAGATCTTCTATCTCGCCGAGATCCTCGTCAAGAGTATCTACAAGCTCAACTGTTTCGTCAACTTCTTCGGCAATATCTTCAACTGTAGCAGACATCTCATCAAGGATATCAGCCATAATTGTCAATATCTTTCCCTCGTTTGTGGAATCGTCAATCTTAAGACCTTCCATAAGTCCCTTTAAATATGCAACCTTCTTTGACAGCTCCATAATATTCCCTCCGTTTCTAAAAAACCGTAAAGGCTAAAACTTATGCTCTTTCCATGTACTCACATGTACGAGTATCGATTCTTATTCTGTCACCTGTGTTGATGAACAGAGGAACTCTGATCTCAGCACCAGTTTCAACTGTTGCAGGCTTTGTAGCATTTGTAGCTGTATCGCCCTTGATACCAGGCTCTGTCTCTGTTACTTCAAGATCAACAAAGTATGGAGGCTCTACGCCGAATACTGTACCTTTGTAAGAAAGGATCTTACATACCATGTTTTCCTTTACGAACTTAAAGTTATCTGAAAGCTCAGCCTTGTTTACTGGAACAAGCTCATAGCTCTCTGGATCCATGAAATAATATAGATCGCCGTCATTGTAAGAATACTCCATATCCTTTCTCTCAACATATGCTGTTGGGAATTTAGCTGTTGGGTTGTATGTCTTTTCAACAACAGAACCTGAAATTACGTTTCTAACCTTTGCTCTGACGAACGCTGCACCCTTACCAGGCTTAACGTGCTGAAACTCAACGATCTGCATTACGTTGCCGTCCTCTTCAAAAGTCACGCCGTTTCTGAAATCACCAGCAGTTACCATTATTTAGTACCTCCATAAACATTCTTAATTAATGTGTACACAGTTCAAAACGTCCGCATACCTCTATATTTATTTTACCATATTTATTTGTTTATTGCAATAGCTTTTGAAAACTTTTTTGCCCAAAAATCAAAAAAAGTTACAAACAAATAAGCTCTTTAGGGGCTTTTGTCATATTGATACAGCCGTTTTCTGTAACAACAACAAAATCTTCTATTCTCACACCAAACTTGCCCTCAAGATAAATGCCCGGCTCAACTGTTACAATAGAATTTGCAGGCAGGATATCTTCTCTGCTAGGCGAAGCATAGGGGCTTTCATGTATCTCAACGCCCACACCATGTCCCAGAGAATGGCCGAAATTATCTCCATAGCCTGCATCAGTTATGATATCCCTTGCTATTTTGTCAAGTGCTTTTCCTGACATACCTGCCTTTACTGCGTCAAGAGCCGTAAGCTGTGCAGTAAGAACAGTTTCGTATACAGACTTCATCTTGTCGCTAGGTTTGCCTACGCATACAGTTCTGGTCATATCACTGTGCCAGCCGTCATAAGTTGCTCCGAAATCCATAAGCACGAACTCACCGCTCTCAACTTTTTTGTCAGAGGGTACACCATGTGGAAGCGAAGTATTAGAGCCTGAAAGTGCAATAGTGTCAAAAGACAGAGCTTCAGCACCATTTCTAAGCATATAATAGTCAAGCTCAAGCTGAATCTCTTTTTCAGTTCTGCCGACCTTGATAAAGTCAAGCATATGTGCAAAGCCCTTTTCAGCGATACGCTGTGCTTTGATTATCTTGTCTATCTGCTCTTGGGATTTAACTGTTCTGATCTCTCTTATTATTTCCGCAAGCTTTGTATCTGCGATGACCTCAGCATTAAGCTTTTGCTGATATGCGATAAGCTCAGAAAGTGTGCAGGTATCAGCATTAACGGCAACTGTTTTTGCACCATACTTTTCAATAAGGCTGTTTATCTGCTCATAGAGCTTGTCCTGTAAAATGACTTCACAGGCTGTGACAGTTTTCTTTGCCTTTTCAATATATCTGAAATCTATGATAAAATACGCTTTTTCTGGAAAAACCACTAGTGTTCCTGCACTTGATTTCATTGCAGTGAAATATCTTCTGTTCACATCGTCAGTGATAACAGCACAATCTGCCGCTTCTATTACTCGTGAACAAAGTTTTTCAAGATCAGTCATTGTCTGCACCGCTTTCATTTTTCCATTTGTAATACAAAGCGTCAACAGCCATGTAGTATGAATACTTTCCGAACCCGCTTATCTGACCTACGCATACAGGTGCGATAACAGAAGTGTGTCTGAATTCGTCACGGGAGTGTATATTGCTCAGATGTACCTCAACGACAGGTATCTTTATTGCGGCGATGGCGTCTCTGATAGCATAGCTATAGTGTGTATAAGCGCCTGCGTTAAGTATAACGCCGTCATAATTTTTTCTAGCAAGGTGAAGCTTGTCGATTATTTCACCCTCATGGTTTGACTGATAAACGTCGCAGTGAAACTCATATTTCATTGCATGCTCGATTATCTCGTTGTTTATGCTCTCGAATGTATCTGTACCGTAAACTCCGGGCTCACGCTCGCCCAGAAGATTAAGGTTAGGACCATGTATAACAAGTATTTTTTTCATATCAATACCCTCCTATCTTTATTTCACCGACAAATAATAATTCTTCATTGTCAGTGCGTCTTTGTCCTGAGTGCCTGCACTTTCGCAGACGAATATAGGCGAAAGACCTTTCTTTGCGACTATCTCCATAAGCGGCTCATAGTCAGGTCCAAAGCCTTGGTTATCGTCAAAAGTCAGGTGCTTTTTCTCGCCGCCTGGATTTGTAAACATTATCTTAGAAAAATGGCTATGGAATATTTTCAGCCTGTCATGACCGATAGCATTTTCCACTTCATCAAGCATTTTCTCATACTCTGCCTTGCCTTTGATATAGCCGAACTCTCTTGCATTGAGATGTCCGAAATCTATGGTCGGCAGGAACGTATCATCAAGCTTGCAAAGTTCCAGCACTTCTGTTAAGTTACCAAGCTGATTTACCTTACCCATAGTTTCAGGGCAAAAAACGATATGCTCAAAGCCCTGCTCAACGGCTGTTTTTCTAGCCCTTGTGAGAGTATCTTTAGCAAGCTCCAAAGCGTCCTCTCTGCTTATTTTCGCACAGCTTCCTGAATGGATAACTATTCTATCAGCACCCATTCTGCTTGCAGCGTCACAGGATTGCAGAATATAATTTATGCTGTTGTCACGCTTTTCAGCTTCAAGACTTGAAAGCGAAATAAAATACGGCGCATGGAGCGAAAGCGTGATATTATGCTCTTTAGCCTTATCTTTCAAGGCAAAAGCTATTTTATCGGAGACCTTAACTCCCCTTCCACACTGATATTCATAGTGGTCAAGCCCCATTGCTTCGAGATATCCCGGAGCTTGAAGTGTTGTTTTATATTTAATGGAAAAAGCCTCGCTGTTTCCCGCAGGTCCGAATTTTGCCGACATTAGTATCATTCCTTTCGTTTTATGCTATTTGAGCTTTGGTAAAAACGGCTTTTCACAGGCTCTTTTAAATCGAAATGGCAAGCTCGTTTCAGGCTTTATTGGGAACACAAATATGGAGCGTATACCTTTCAAATTTGAGCCAAGCACGTCAGTGAATATCTGATCACCCACAGCCGCAACATTTTTCTTATTAAGCCCCAGCTTAGCTATAGCTTTGGTATATCCAAAGGTCAGCGGTTTTTTGCCTTCAGGCACAAAGTCAAGCTCCAACTGCTCTGCAAAAGGCTTTACCCTTGGAGCATGATTGTTTGAAACGATCATAAGCTTTATCCCTGCCGCTTTCATCTTAGCAAGCCAATCAAGACTCGACTGCGGGGGAACGGGATTGTTATGTGTTGTCAGCGTATTATCAAGATCGAGGAGCAGCCCCTTGATATGCTTTTTAGCAAGAAAATCGGGGGTTATCTCTCCTACCTTGTCAAAAACATAAGTTGGTTTGAACATAAAAAAACTCCTGTTGTATAAAATAAAAAGCGGACATAAAAATGCCCGCCTTTAATTACATATTAGTATTTACGCTTACGAGCAGCTTCGGACTTCTTCTTACGCTTTACCGAAGGCTTTTCGTAGTGTTCTCTTTTACGAACCTCTGCGATAACGCCGTCTCTTGCACATGATCTCTTGAAACGCTTAAGTGCTGTATCCAAAGTTTCGTTCTTTCCAACACGGATTTCTGCCAAAATTATTCCCTCCCTTTGCCACCTGTGACAGAGGCAATTCTATCGGAATTTCCGAAAATCAACGGTGATAGTGAAGGTGTCTGCAAAAGCAAACTGAAACGCTTTACGTTCCCCCAGTCCTACTCTTTCGGACCGCTCTGTCTTTAATCTGCGGAATTTATAAAACCGATATAATTACAAATTTAATTATACTATATTTCCACCAAAATGTCAATAGCTTTCTGGCTCTTTTTTTGATTTTTCTGAGGAAATTTTCGCTTACTTTACAACCAGATTTACAAGCTTGTTAGGAACATAGATTTCCTTGACTATATTTTTGCCTTCCGTTGCCTTAACGATAGCTTCGTCAGCCTTAGCAAGTGCGATAACGTCGTCCTTAGCTACGTCTGTAGGTATTGTGAGCTTGGATTTTACCTTGCCGTTTATCTGACAAACGATCTCGATAGTATCGTCTTTGCAGAGTGCTTCGTCATATGTTACCCACTCCTGCTCGTCAAGAACTCCCTCGCAATCGATCATCTGATAAAGTTCTTCTGTAACATGAGGTGCAAAAGGATTGAGTATGATAAGAAGATCTCTGAACTCTTTCTTTGTGATAGAGCCAACATTATATATCTCATTAAGAAGCGTCATCATTGCGGCAATAGCAGTATTGAACTTCATTGACTCAATATCATCTGATACCTTCTTGATAGTCTTGTGCATGAGCGATCTCAGCTTGTCGCTGTACTCATCGCTGTCAACTACCTTATCCTGCAAAGCCCAAATTCTGTCCACAAATCTCTTACAGCCCTTAACACTGCTCTCGCTCCATGGAGCTGCCTTTTCATAGTCACCCATGAACAGAACATAAAGTCTGAGAACATCTGCACCGTATTCGTCAACAACATCATTAGGGTCAACAACGTTTCCTCTTGACTTACTCATCTTCTCACCGTCAGGTCCAAGGATAAGACCCTGAGCTGTTCTTTTTGCATAAGGCTCTGAAGTTGGTACAAGACCGAGGTCGTAGAGGAACTTGTGCCAGAAACGTGAATAGATCATATGACGTGTAACGTGCTCCATACCACCGTTATACCAATCAACAGGCATCCAGTATTTCAGTGCTTCCTGTGAAGCAAACTCATCATTGTTGTTAGGATCGCAATAACGCAGGAAGTACCACGAAGAACCAGCCCACTGTGGCATTGTATCTGTTTCTCTCTTTGCGTCACAACCACACTTAGGACATTTGCAGTGTACGAAAGAGTCTATCTTAGCCAGAGGGCTTTCGCCGTCTGTACCAGGCTCAAAGTTCTCTACCGGTGGCAATTTAAGTGGAAGCTCATCATACGGCACAGCGACCATTCCGCAGTGAGGGCAATGTACTATCGGGATAGGCTCGCCCCAATATCTCTGACGATTGAAAGCCCAGTCTTTCATCTTATACTGAACGCCCTTTTCACCGCAGCTCAGTTTTTCAAGAACAGTAAGCATCTTTTCGATAGCTTCTTTCTTGTTTGTTATGCCGTTAAGCTCACCTGAGTTGACCATTTCGCCGTCGCCTGTATAGGCTTCCTTAGAAATGTCGCCGCCCTTGATGACTTCGATTATGTCAATGCCGAACTTCTTTGCAAAATCATAGTCCCTTGTATCGTGAGCAGGCACAGCCATGATAGCGCCTGTGCCGTATCCCATCATAACATAGTCTGAGATGTAGATAGGTATCTCTTTGCCTGTGATAGGATTGATAGCTGTCAGACCGTCTATCTTAACGCCTGTTTTATCCTTAACGAGCTGAGTTCTCTCAAATTCGCTCTTCTTTGCACACTCTGTCTTATAAGCGTCAAGGTCAGCAATGTTTGCAATACTATTTCTGTATTTCTGGATGATAGGATGTTCAGGAGCGATTACCATGAATGTAACGCCGTAAAGTGTGTCAGGACGTGTAGTGTAGATCTTGAGCTGCTCGTCCTGCTCTTTGATCTTGAAGTTTACAAATGCACCTGTTGATTTTCCTATCCAATTCTGCTGCTGGAGTTTGATGTTAGGCAGATAGTCAACTTCTTCAAGTCCCTGAAGAAGCTTGTCAGCGTATTCTGTGATCCTCAGATACCATACTTCTTTAGTTTTCTGAACTATCTCGCTGTGGCAAACATCGCAGTGACCGCCCTGTGAATCCTCATTTGAAAGAACGACCTTACAGCTTGGGCAATAATTTACGAGGGTCTTATCTCTGAATACAAGACCATTCTCAAACATTTTAAGGAATATCCACTGTGTCCACTTATAGTAGTTTTCATCGGTCGTATCAATAACTCTTGACCAATCGAATGAAAAACCTACTCTTTTGAGCTGCCCCGTGAACTTCTTGATATTGTCGTCTGTTACCTTTCTTGGGTGAACACCTGTTTTGATAGCTGTGTTCTCTGTAGGCAGACCGTAAGCGTCAAAGCCTATAGGGAAAAGAACATTATAGCCCTGCATACGTCTTTTACGGCTTACAACTTCTAGACCGGAATATGCCTTGATATGTCCAACGTGCATACCGTGACCTGACGGATAAGGAAACTCTACAAGTCCGTAAAATTTCTTCTTCGAAAAGTCATTGCTTGCCTCAAAGGTCTTATGCTCGTCCCAGTATTTCTGCCATTTGCTTTCTATGGCCGAAAAATTGTATTCTTTCATCTTTATCAATCCTTTGTTAAATTATAATTGTCAAAATCAATCCTGTGTCTCGTCTGGTAAGAACTGCTTTACGTCGATATCCTTGCCGTCAGACCATAGTCTTTCAAGATTGTAATGATCTCTTGTTTCCTTATAGAAAACATGAACTATGATATCACCGTAATCAAGTACGACCCAAGTTGCACCCTGATAGCCCTCTGTTCTGTTAGGTTCAATGCCAAGCTGGCTCATTTTGAACTCAACTTCCTCCGCAAGAGCCTTTGTCTGAGTGCTTGAAGTACCATCTGCAATAACAAAATAATCCGCAACTATAGTCAGGTCACCGATCTCTATTATCCTGATGTCCTCAGCTCTTTTTGAATCAAGAGCTTTAACAATAGTTGACAGCTTTTCATTCTGTGAAATATTATCCATAAAAATCTCCTTTATTTTGAATTATCGGCAAAATCATTATATGCTTCAAGTGTGGAAACGGGGATAGTATTACCCTTTTCCACTGAGTCTTTTATTGAGAATTTCAAAGCCTCAAACATTGCTTTCTCCAAGCTTTGTTCGGCATACTTTCTCATTTTCTTTACGTCTTTATAATCCCTGTCCGCAGAAATAAGGTCTGCAAGATATACTATCTGACTAAGCTTGGGCATATTGCCACAGGCAACTGTATGATAACGTATAGCTGAGATTATCTCAGGATCATGGATATCAAAAAGCGTCTGCACAAGCTCTGCCCCTGCAATACCGTGAAACAGAGGAACAGCCTTTTTCTCTATATCGCACACATCAAGTGAAGATTTAGAAACTATAGCCGCAAGCTCCAATGCTGGTATCTCTTTTGCAACATCATGCAAAAGTCCTGCAACATAAGCCTTGTCTGCGTCAGCACCATATCTTTTTGCAAGCTCCACAGCGGAATTTGCCACGTTCATAGAGTGTGTGTATCTCTTTTTTGATAAATGTTCTTTTAGGTATGCTTTATAAATGCCTATTGTTTTTTTATCTGCCACTTAGAAAACCTCGGTTATACAAATTTTTGTCCACTATATATTGTACAACATTTTCACTCAAATAGCAAGAGCAATCAACATTTTTTTTGAGCATTTGACGTATCTCAGTTGAAGACACCTCAAATGGGTCAGTTTTTACTATGATTATCTCTCCACCCTCGGCTTTGAGCTGTTTGGCTTTCACCTCTATGTGGTCAATGTCCTCATGCGAGCGTGCAACGCAGATAAGTGCCGAAAGTGATAATATCTCCTTATACTGATACCATTCTTCAAATGAAAGCAACATATCGCTGCCCATTATAAAAAACAGCTTATCATGTGGATATATCTCTTTTAGATGTCTAAGTGTTATCACTGAATAGCTTTTGCCCTCTTGCTTAAGTTCCCAATCGGATATTTCCACACATGGGATATCTGCAAAAGCAAGTCTGCACATATTCAACCTATCCTCAGAGGAAGCTAAGTCCTCCGCTTGCTTATGTGGAGGTATTCTGTCAGGCATGACGATCATCTTGTCAAGACTCGCCTGCTCCGCTACGCTTTTAAGGCAATTTAAATGCCCTAAGTGAACAGGATTGAACGTGCCGCCGAAAACACCTATTTTCATTACTTTGACTTTAATTTTATAACAGGCTGCTTCTCATTGCGTTTATAAAGCACCGCCTTTGAGCCTATTACCTGAACGACTTCAGCAGATATCTTTTCAGCGATCTCCTCTGCGGCTTCCCTTGCGGTGTACATTGAGTTGTCAAGCACCTTTATTTTTACAAGCTCGTGAACTCTCAGATAATCGTCTATCTGTGCCACCTGAGCGTCATTAACTCCGCCCTTGCCTATCTGAAAAGCAGGCTGTATAAGCGAAGCCATACCTTTGAGTTCTGCTCTTTGTTTAGTTGTAATCATAATCTAAATCCTTTCAGTTTACTGCTTTGTGAGCTGTTCAAGCAAAGCTTTCAGTGCGTTTGCTCTATGGGAAACGGTATTCTTTGTTTCTGAGTCCACCTGAGCAAAGCTCTTGTTCCCATACATGAAAATAGGGTCATATCCGAAGCCGTTTTCGCCAACAGGCTCGTGAGCTATCTTACCGAATACTTTTCCCTCAACGGCTATCTCTTCACCGTCTGCTTTGATAAAGTGTATTGTACAGGTAAAGTGTGCTCCCCTTTTATCATCAGGTATTTCTTTCATTTTTTTAAGCACAAGAGCGGTACGCTCATCATCAGTTTCGAGTCCGCCGTATCTTGCTGAATATACTCCAGGTTCACCATCCAGGGCGTCTATCTCAAGACCGCTGTCGTCTGCAAGTACAGCACAGCCGCAAAGCTTAAATGCAGCTCTTGCTTTTAGTGCAGAGTTTTCAGCAAAAGTAGTGCCTGTTTCCTCAACATCAAGTATCAGACCTGCCTCTGATTGCGAGAATACCTCATAACCAAGCGGCTCAAGAATCTGTTTATATTCTCTTATCTTGCCTTTATTGTTGCTTGCAATAACAAGTTTCATTTTTTCTCCTTTAGCTGTGTATATAAGTTACCTTATTTTTCTTTAATTTTTCACGGCATTTGTTTGCCTTATCTTTGAAAACTGTACCGATACATTCTTCGTTGAAAACAACTTTCATTCCACATTCAATAGCACCTATTGCAGTGTTGATAACGGAGATACCACCATCAACACCTACAAATTCTATCTCTTTCACATTCCTTGCTCTCATAAAATCTTCAAGAGCAACGTTAGAAAAAGCATCGGGCTTGCTTTTGGAATAAATGTTTTTGGATACAACTTTCAGCTTTGCTGGAAAGCTAGCCGCAGGTGTTCCCTCTTTGGGCATTCCTCCACCCAAAAGTCCCTTTTTGTAGCTGACGATATAAAAGACCTCCTCAGCTTTATAAGCAGAGATACGCTTGTTTATAGCGTCAATAAGTGCGTCGGCATCATATGAGTATGTGGTTTTATCTCTGCCCCTTCCTACATACATTTCCTGCATATCAACTACAAACAAAACCTTATCCATAAAAAATTCCCCCTGATTTTATACTTTTAAGTGTCTAATCCAATATTCTATTATTCAAACAGTGCTTCAACAAAATCTCTTGCTGAAAACGGCTGTATGTCGTCTATTTTTTCGCCTACTGTAACAAGCTTTACAGGCACTTGCAGATCGTCGGTTATGCTGATAATTATTCCACCCTTGGCTGTGCCGTCAAGCTTGGTAAGAATAATACCCGTTATATCAGCTACTTCGTTGAACTGTCTAGCCTGATTAACTGCGTTCTGTCCCGTTGTAGCGTCAAGCGCAAGCAGGACTTCGAGAGCGCAGCCCTCTGCCTGCTGGTGAACTATACGGGATATCTTTTTCAGCTCGTCCATAAGGTTTTTCTTATTGTGAAGACGACCTGCAGTATCGCATATAACAACGTCAGCCTGTCTTGCCTTAGCCGCCGCCAGTGCGTCAAATACCACGGAAGCAGGGTCTGAACCTTCGTTGTGCTTGATTATGTCTACCCCTGCACGCTCTGTCCACACTTCGAGCTGGTCAATAGCAGCCGCTCTGAAAGTATCAGCCGCCGCAACGATAACCTTTTTGCCTTGTTTGTGAAGCTGATAAGCAAGCTTGCCGATAGTTGTTGTTTTGCCAACACCGTTTACACCGATAACCAGTATAACTGACGGTGTTGTTGACATATCGAGCTTCTGATCCTCACCGAGCATTTCTGTGATTATCTCTTTAAGCATATCCTTGATTTTTTCAGGTTCTTTAACGCCCTCCTGCTTGACTTTCTGTCTGAGCTTATCGCATATCTTTTCAGAAGTTGTAACTCCGATATCGCAGAGGATAAGCGTTTCTTCAAGCTCCTCGAAAAGATCTTCATCTATTTTGCTGAATGAATGGAGCAGACTTTCTATTCTGCCCATCATTGAGTCTTTAGTCTTTTTAAGACCATTTTTCAGCTTTTCAAAAAATCCCATTTCTTCACTCCTATTCAAGTTTCATTTGACGTGTTTCCGAAACGTCCATTTTAAGAAGCTTGGAAACACCCTTTTCTTGCATCGTTACGCCATACAGAACGTCAGCTTCTTCCATTGTTCCACGTCTGTGAGTAATGGTGATAAACTGTGTTTTATCTGTAAGGTGGTGCAGATATTGTGCATATTTACTTACGTTCACATCATCAAGCGCCGCTTCTATCTCATCAAGAAGACAGAAAGGTGATGGCGAAATTTTCAGGATTGCAAAATAAATTGCAATAGCCACCAGAGCCTGCTCTCCGCCTGAAAGGGACATAAGGTTTGTTATGACCTTGCCTGGCGGCTGAACGTTTATCTCAATACCACATTCAAGGACATTGTTTGGATCTGTAAGAATAAGCTCGCACTGACCACCACCGAAAAGCTCGGTGAAAATTTTCTTGAAGTTCGCATTTATGCGCTCAAAGCTGTCGGTGAACATATTCTTCATATTTTCTGTCAGATCCTCGATAAGTTTTTCAAGTTCTGTTTTTGACGTATTTACGTCATTAAGCTGACCTGTGAGAAATTCGTGTCGCTGTGACACTTCTGCATATTCCTCTATAGCCCCAAGGTTTACGCTTCCAAGATTTCTTATCTTTCCACGAAGTTCGTTGAGTCGCCTGTTAGCTACCGTTATATCCACAATATCCTCGGCTATCTCTGCAGCGTCGCTTCTTGTAAGCTCATAATCGTCCCAAAGCTGTGCCACAAGCTTATCAAAGCCTGCAGTAACAGATTTTTTCTGTTCCTCCGCTCTTGTAAGCTGACCTGAAAGTGTTTCCTTCTCGTCCATTTTGTGCTTCTGCTTGGTACGAAGTTTGTTTGCTGCATTGTCAAGCTCAATATGCTCACGCTGAGCCTGCTCCGCCATTTTCTGTGCAGCGGCTATCTTTTCGTCAGCACCGCTGAGTTCCTGTTTGGTTTGAAAAATAAGCTCTTTCTTCTCGGCTATTTTCTTTTCACAATCGGAGATATTATCGTTCAACTTGCCGCTGTCAGTATCACTGTCGCCGATAGTTTCTTCAAGCTGTGATATTGAAAGCTTGCAGGCATCAAGGTCTTTGGATAACTCTGCCGCCATTATCTTCATTTGCGAAAGCTCTTCGCTGAGCTGTTCACGCTTATTTTTAAGTTCTGCCTGCTCGTTCTGAGAGTCGGCAAGCTTGGCTTCATTATCTGATATCTCAGCTTCGATTTCTGAAAGTTCTGTCTGAGCCTTGTCGATATCTCCGCTTACTATCTTGTATTTATTTTTCAGTGTTTCGATAAATGTTTCTATCTCATCAAGCTTGTTTTCATAGTCAGAATAATACTCTGAAACACGCTTTATTTCCATTTCAAAACGGAGTATATCGCTGTTTACCTGTGAAAGCTTTTCCCTTAGTCCCTCGGTATCAGCGGTGTATTTTGAAACCTCTTGATTTAGCTTCTCAACCTGCTGTTTAAGCTCTGTAAAGGAGTTTTCAAGTGCAGTTTTCTTTTTAGCAAGTGCTTCCGCTTCATTTTTTCTTGTAAGCAGACCTGTCTGTTTTGAAACGCTTCCTCCTGTGAATGAGCCGCCCGCGTTTATCACCTGTCCGTCCAGGGTAACGATGCGGAATTTATAGCCGTATTTCTTTGCAATAAGGGTTGCACTGTCGATATCCTCTGCTATGCAAATCCTGCCTAAAAGGCTGTTGATTACGCCCTCAAACTGGCTGTCATACTTAACAAGCTCACAGCCTAGAGCCACAAAGCCGTCCTCATTTTCAAGTTGCGGTATATTTAGCCTGTTTCCTCGAACTGATGTAACAGGCAGAAATGTTGCACGGCCTGCTCTGTTCTCTTTCAGAAGCCTGATACCTCTCTTAGCAGAGTCCTCATTGTTTACGACAATGTTCTGAAGCGCCCCACCCAACGCAGTTTCTATGGCTACAGAGTATTTTGTTTCAACAGATATAAGCTGAGAAACAGTACCGCAAATGCCGCTTATCCTACCCTGCTGTGAGGCTTTCATTATATGCTTTACGCTGAACTGGAAGCCCTCCATGGAGTTTTCAAGGTCGGCTATAGTCTTTATCCTGTTCTCAACGTCACGGAGCTGTATTTCCGTATCTGTGAGATTTTTGCGACATTCTGAAAGCTTTGTGTTTCTAGTTTCAAGAAGCTTTGCAAGTCCGCTCATGCGGTTTGTAAGCTCCTGCTTGTTTTCGTCAGCTTTGCCTTTTGATTCACGCAGTTCCTTTAATTCCTTTGAAGAAAGTTTTGAATGTTCTTCAAGCTGTTTTTTTCTTTCAAGAGAATTTTCGATCTGCTCATCAATATCCGAAAGGTTGTTTTTAGCATTTTCAAGTCTGAATGAAACTTCCGACTTTTTCATATAAAGCTCATTTATAAAGCTTCCAGCTTCACTTACCGACTTGTCAGATAATGCAGTTTTATCAATAAGCTCAGAAAGCTCTTTTTCCTTACAATCTACAGCTTCCTGCTGCTTTGCTTTTTTCTCGTCGAGTTCTTCAAGCTCCTGTCTGCGTGTTTTCAGCTCAGCCTCAAGATAGTATTTTGATGAGTTGGACTCACTTATCTGCTCTTTAAGCTTCAAAATATTATCTTCAAGGTGAGAAATATCATTCTCATATACTGCGATCTTTGACAGTGCCTGAGAGTTTTCAAGCTCCACCTGATGTATCTGATTTTTGTAGCTGTCAGCAAGCTCAGATTTTTCAGCACTCTTTGCAAAGCTGTCATTTATATCATCTTCAATGCTTTCAAGCTCCTGCGTGATGACCTCGTACTCTTTTTTTACAGCAGAAAGCTTCTCCTCATAACCTGCTATTTGGTTCATATACTCGTTGAGCTTATGCACCCATACGGAGACTTCCAGCTTTCTCTTTTCTTCATCAAGGACTCTGAACTTCTCCGCCTTTTCAGCCTGCGCTTTAAGCGGACCTATTCGTCCTTCTATCTCTCCCATGATGTCATTGATACGAGAGAGATTATCCTCAGCCGCCGCAAGCTTTTTTTCGGCTTCTTTTTTCTTTGAACGGAATTTTGAAATGCCTGCCGCTTCTTCAAATATCTCACGGCGGTCATTGGATTTTCCGTTTACTATATCTGCTATCCTGCCCTGACCGATTATCGAATAACCGTCCCTGCCAAGACCGGTGTCCATAAACAGTTCCACGATATCCTTTAAATTTACTTCTTTACCGTTTATCATGTAAAAGCTGTCGCCATTGCGGTAAAGCTTTCGTGATACTGACACGGTGTCGCTGTCATATTCAAGTGCACCGTCCTCGTTGTCTATGGTGATAGTTACCTGAGCAAAAGGCGCTTTTGGTCTAGTTTGAGTGCCGTGAAAAATAACGCCTGCCATTTTTTCACCTCTCAGGGCTTTGGAAGATTGCTCGCCCATTACCCAGCGCATAGCGTCACCGATATTACTCTTGCCTGAGCCGTTAGGACCGACAACTGCGGTGATACCCTTATTGAATTTCAGCTCTATTTTATCTGGAAAAGACTTAAAGCCCTGCAATTCAAGTGATTTAAGATACATTATTTTTCACCACCCCTCATTATGATTTCGTTTATCTTTATTTTATCGCTGCCCTCGTGACCTACAATTTTTATATTGACACCAAGATCTTTGAAATATTCTATATTAGCTTTTTTCTGACCTATTGCCTTGCTTATCTGCCTTTTTGGTACAGATATCACAACGGAAGCTATATCGCTTATATTGCCATGCTTTCCAAGCTCCTCTGCTATAAGCCTGCGGTAATTTCTGCCTTCGCAAAGTTCACGGAATGCAGGGTGATAAAATCCGCCCAACATTTGCTCCTCCACGACCTCGCTTGCGTGCAGACCAAGCTTTATAACATCTATACCAAGTTTATCGGCTTCTGTGAGAAGATAAGAACAGATTTTCACTACCTCGTCAAAGTCCATAGGCTTATATTCGCCACTTTTGTAAAGCTCTCCGAGCCTTGTACCATTAAGGATAACAACGGGATAAATACGTACTGTTTTAGGAGACAGCGCCGCTATCTTCGACCAAGTTTCCAGCTCAGTTTCACGGTTGCTTTTATAAAGTCCTATCATCATTTGCAGACCAAGGTCAAAGCAACCATAGCTTTTTATAAGCTTTGCAGCGTTTTCGACGTCCTGAACAGTATGTCCACGCTCGTTGGCTTCAAGAACAACATCTGACATAGACTGTGCGCCAAGCTCGATAGCCGTAACGTGATTATCTCTGAGAATGTCAAGTATCTCAGTGCTGATATAGTCGGGTCTAGTGGATATCCTGATACCCTTGAATTTGTCGTTGCCTATAAACTCCTGTGCTGCACCAAGAAGTTCGAGCATATATTCTCTCGGCACTGCTGTAAAGCTACCACCGAAAAAGGCTATCTCCGTCTGTGAAACGTCCTTGACTTCGTTCATTGCCTGTGTGCAGATACGCTTAACATCATCAGCGTGCGGTATCTTCTCTGTACCAGTTATGGTGCGCTGATTGCAGAACGCACACATATGCGGACAGCCTATATGCGGCACGAAGACAGATATATTACTGTGCCCCATAGCCCATTAGTTCCAATGCTTCTTTGGCCGCCAACTGTTCAGCGGTTTTTTTCGATCTGCCCGTACCCTCGCCGATAACATTCGTATTCAAAAGTACCTGAACAGTAAATTTCTTATTATGGTCAGGACCTGACTCGCCTTTAAGGTGATATTCTATTCTCTCCTCAGGATTTTTCTGGATTATCTCCTGAAGAATAGTCTTGTAATCATGGAAAACAACTCCATCAGGCGTGATATTTTCAGGTATGAATGAAAGTATATATTTTGAAACAGGCTCAATGCCGCCGTCAAGATAGATAGCTGCGATAACTGCTTCAAAAGCATCTGAAATAATTGACGGTCTTTCTCTGCCACCTGTTATCTCTTCGCCTTTTCCGAGAAAGATATACTTGCCAAGCTCTATTTTCTTTGAGAACTCAAACAGTGCTTTTTCGCACACAAGTGAAGCTCTCATTTTTGTCAGCTCGCCCTCAGGCATATGCTTGTAATGCTCGAAAATGTGATCTGACACAACTATAGAAAGCACTGAATCTCCAAGAAATTCAAGCCTTTCATTGCTGTTTCTTGCCTTCTTGTTTTCATTTGCAAATGATGAATGGGAAAGAGCTTCGTAAAGGAGCTTTTCGTCTTTAAATTGATAACCTATTCTTTCCTGAAACTCTTTAAGAGCCTTTTGCTCGTCCATTATAACATCTCCTGTTTGCTTTTCAACTGCTCGATAGCAGTTGTGATCTCGTCTATCACATTAGTTTCAGTAAATTGTTTTGCTTGTCTGATAGCGTTATAGAATGCTCTTGCATTTGATGAGCCATGTGCCTTGATAACAGGCTTTGCAGTACCCAGTAGAGGCGCTCCGCCATACTCAGAGTAGTCTACCTTTTTCTTGAATTCTTTAACGTTCTTCATTACCATAAGAGCAGCGATCTTTGACTTTGTATCCTTAGTCAGAAGCGTTTTAAGCTCCCCTGAGAAGAATTTTGCCATGCCCTCGTAAAGCTTGAGCATAAGGTTTCCGCAGAAGCCGTCAGCCACGCATACGTCACAATCGCCCATAGGAAGCTGTCTTGCTTCGATATTTCCAACAAAGTTTACAGGTGCGTTTTTCAACTGCTTGTAAGTTTCAAGCTCAAGCTCTCTGCCCTTTGACTCCTCTGCACCAATATTTGCAAGACCTACTCTTGGTGACTCAACACCAAGTATCTTGTTCATATAAGCCGAACCCATTATTCCAAACTGAGTAAGCATTTCAGGGCGGCAGTCTGCATTTGCACCGCTGTCAAGAAGCATCGTAGGCGTCGTTGCCGTAGGAAGTATTGTTGCAAGAGCTGGTCTTTTGATGCCCTTTATTCTCTTTACGATAAACGTTGCTCCAACTACAAGTGCGCCTGTTGAACCAGCTGAAACGAAAGCGTCGCCCTCGCCGTCTGCAAGCATTTTCATGCCCACAGCCATTGAGCAATCCTTCTTGCCCTTGATCACTTCTGTAGGCTCTTCACATATCTCGATAACAGTATCAGCGTGCTTGATATGTAAAGCTGTGATATCAAGTCCGTTTTCCTGTGCACATTTTTTTATTTTTTCTTCATCACCAACAAGAGTAACGTCAACACCGAAATCTTTCTGTGCGTCAATTGAACCTTTTATGACTTCGAGAGGTGCGTTATCTCCGCCGAAAGCGTCAATTACTATGTTCATAACATTCTCCTTAAAATTCCTCAATAGCCTTGTCAAGGTCTGCAAGACCCCTTTCAGCTATCATTTTATATTTCAGTTTCTTATCTCTTATACGTTCAGGCAGCTCAGGCAGGATACCCATATTACATCCCATAGGCTGGAACTTCTCCACAGTAGGATCGCTTATATACTTTGAAAGCGCACCCAGCATTGTGGTATCAGGCAAGGTAACCGCAGGCTTGCCCTGCAAACGTCTTGCCATGCTCAACCCTGCAAAAATTCCGCTTGCCGCCGATTCGATATATCCCTCAACGCCTGTCATTTGACCTGCAAAATAAAGTTTTTCTCTATCTCGCATATTAAACTGCGGATTTAAGAGCTTAGGCGAATTAATGAAAGTGTTTCTATGCATAACTCCATAGCGTATAAATTCTGCATTTTCAAGTCCTGTGATAAGAGAAAATACTCTTTTCTGCTCACCAAATTTAAGGTTAGTCTGAAAGCCCACAAGGTTATACATACTTCCCTCTGCGTTCTCTGCACGAAGCTGAACGACGGCATAAGGTCTGTTTCCTGTTCGTGGGTCTATCAGACCCACAGGCTTCAATGGTCCAAAACGCATTGTGTCCTCTCCTCTTTTGGCAAGGACCTCAACCGGCATACAGCCTTCATACACCTTGAACCCGTCCTTTGAAAAATGCTCCTTATCAAAATCATGGAGCGGAGCGGATTCCGCATTGATAAGTTCATTATAGAACCTGAGATATTCTTCCTTATTCATAGGGCAGTTTATATAATCAGCTTCTCCCTTGCCATATCTCGAAGCAAAAAACACCTTATCCTTATCAAGACTTTCATATGTGACGATAGGTGCGGCGGCATCATGAAAATACAGATAATCACCGCATATTTTGCCGATACTCTCTGCAAGCCCATCGCTTGTAAGAGGACCTGTTGCGATTATAACATCGCCATCAGGTATATCTGTGACTTCTTCCTCGATAACAGTGATGTGAGGATTTTCCATTATCTTTGCCGTGACCATATCGGAAAACTTTTTCCTATCAACAGCAAGTGCTCCGCCTGCTGATACCTTAGTTTCAGCTGCACATTCCATTGTGACAGAGCCAAGCCTGCGCATTTCCTCTTTTAGCATACCTGCGGCTGAATCTATTCTGTCCGCTTTCAATGAATTTGAGCAGACAAGCTCTGCAAAACCCTTATATTTATGGGCAGGCGTAAACTTTTTCGGCTTCATTTCATAAAGCTCAACGTCTATTCCTGCTTGGGCTAACTGCCACGCAGCTTCACAGCCTGCAAGTCCTGCACCTATTACCTTAACCGCCATTAGATAAATTCCTTTCATATCCGCAATCAGGCTTATGGCAAATGAGTATTCCGTTCTTTCCGCCTTTCTGGAAAAGCGTACTGCCACACTTAGGGCATTTCTCTTCGGTAGGAACGTCCCAAGTCATGAACTTGCACTCAGGATTGTCCTCACAGCCGTAATACTTTTTGCCCTTTTTGGACTTTTTGAGAAGCACTTTCTTTCCGCAGTAAGGGCAAATTCCGCCTGTTTCCTGAACTATTTTTTTTGTATTCTTGCACTCAGGAAAACCTGAGCAAGCCATAAATTTGCCATATCTGCCTATCTTTATCACCATAGGTTTGCCGCAAAGCTCGCACACCTGATCTGTTTCTTCGTCAGGCACTTTGATACGCTTCCCGTCCATGGCCTCCTCGGCTTCAGTCAATTCCTCGTCAAAATCACTATAAAAATCCTGCAAAGTTTTTACCCAACTTTTCTTGCCATTTTCCACTTCGTCAAGAGATTTCTCCATGTTTGCAGTAAACTTAACATCAACTATTTTATCAAAATGCTCGCTCATAAGCTGGTTTGTTACTTCGCCAAGCGAAGTCGGCTTAAGCTGTTTTCCGTCACGCTCAACATAATTCCTGTTTATTATGGTTGTAATAGTTGGAACATAAGTCGAAGGTCTGCCGATGCCTGTTTCCTCAAACGCTTTTACGAGGGTCGCTTCTGTGTATCTTGCAGGTGGCTGAGTGAAATGCTGATTTCCCTCAAGGTTACGCACCTTTATTGAATCACCGGATTTTATTGGAGGAAGCACGTTTTTCTTTTCACCCTCATCGTCTTTAGCCTCTTCATAAAGAACAGTAAATCCGTCGAACTTTACAGAATAGCCTGTTGCCTTGAAGTTACAACCGTTTGCAGAGATATCAACAGAAACAGTGTCCATAAGGCAGTTTGACATCTGAGAAGCTATAAATCTCTCCCAAATGAGTTTATAAAGCTTGTACTGGTCACTCGTCACTCCGCTTGCCTTTACCATATCAGGTGTTACCTCTGGGTGTGTTGGTCGGATGGCTTCGTGAGCGTCCTGAGCGTTGCCCTTAGTTTTATATTTTTTCGGTGTATCAGGGATATACTTATCGCCATATTTTTTTCTGATAAAATCATATGCCGCTGCTCTTGCTTCATCAGAAATTCTAAGGCTGTCGGTACGCATATAGGTGATAAGACCTGTCTGACCCATATCGTTTATCTCAACACCCTCATAAAGCTCCTGAGCGGTTTTCATCGTTCTTCTCGCCTGAAAGCTGAGACGTCTTGACGCTTCCTGCTGTAAAGTCGAGGTGGTGAATGGTGCGGCAGGAGATTTTCTGTGAACGCTCTTTTTTACCTTGTCGATAACAAACTCGGCACCCTCAAGTCTTTTCAGTATCTCGTCAGCCTGCTCTTTATTTTTCAACTCTGGCTTTTCTCCGTCAACTGTATTAAGCTTTGCGGCAAAGGTCTTTCTTTCACCGTTTGCAGAAAATTTTCCGTCAATGGACCAATATTCCTGAGATACAAATGCCCTTATCTCGTTTTCTCTGTCGCATATCATTTTAACTGCGACAGACTGAACTCTGCCCGCTGAAAGTCCTTTTCTTATCTTTCTCCAAAGAAAAGGTGAAAGCTTATAGCCCACAAGTCTGTCAAGGATACGTCTTGCTTGCTGTGCATTAACAAGGTTTATATCAATAGAACGCGGGTGACTCATTCCAGCTTTGATACCAGTTTCAGTAAGTTCGTTGAAAGTTACTCGGTTTTTATCATTCAGGTCAAGACCCAAAAGCAATGCAAGATGCCATGAAATGGCTTCTCCCTCTCGGTCAGGGTCTCCTGCAAGATAAACATGGTCGCTTTTCTTTGCAAGCTTTTTTATATCTTTTATAACGCCCTCTTTGTCTTTTATATTGACATATTTAGGCTCAAAATTATTATCTATATCGACGCCCAGCTTTGATTTTGGCAGGTCACGGACATGACCCTTTGAAGCCACGACTTCATAATCATCGCTAAGATAACGCTTAATTGTTTTTATCTTCGTTGGTGACTCAACTATGATCAAATTAGACAAATCTATTCTCCATTCTTAATATATATTAAAGTCCAAACATTTTGCCCGGATATGACTTAACAGTACCATAAAGTTCAAGCTCCGTTAGCTGTGCAAGCACATCAGAGATATCCATACCAAGCTTTGCGGCTATCTCGTCCACAAGCATATTTCCGCTTTTTAACAGTTTGCAAATACTCTTTTGTGTGTCATCAAGCCCTGAAAGATCAGGCTCAGGTGTTGGCTTTACCACTTCTGTTTCAGAAACATTCTTGCTGTCAGGCACTTTTCTTTTGCTTTTTCTGTGCTTCACTGTCTTAGGCTTGCCATTGTTAAGTATAGCAGAATCCTCAGCAGGAAGCGTGAACTCTCCCAGGCTTTCCACAAGTCTAAGAGATTGATACCTTTCATTGCCAAGCGAATACACTATATCCTCTGCGCCGAACACAGGTTGACACTCATTTCTTATGAGATCACGTTGTCCGAAATATCGACTGTCATAGATATCATGTGGCGGTACTACAAATACCTGTTTTCCTTGAGATATGGCGTGATTGACATTATCAAGACCATGACTTTCCTTGCTACACTCAGTAAAAAGCACTGCATTTGAAAGTCCTGTAAGAATCCTATTGCGATTCACAAAAGCATTTCCAAATGGTTTATAACCCGGAAAATACTCTGATATTACTACTCCATTCTCAGCGATCTGTTTTTTTAGCTCGTTACTTCCCTTAGGGTAATCACAATCAAGAGCTGTGCCACACACAGCTATAGGTCTACTATTATTTTCAATAGCTATCCTGTTAGCGATCTGATCTATACCGCCTGCAAACCCCGAAGCAAGCAGACAGTTTCTTCTTATAAGATCTGCGCAAATATGCTTCGTTATCTTTACAGAATATTCAGACGGCTCACGGGAGCCTACTACTGAAATAACGCATTTATCGTTTAAAAAGTCAAGGTTACCATAAGTATACAGAACAGCAGGTGGATTTGCGATCCGTTTAAGTCTGTCAGGATAGCCCTCACTTTCGTAACAATAAATATTAATGCCAAGCTCTTCACAGCGTTTTTTTATGATTTCAGCGTCTTTAAGACTATATTTTACTATTCTTTGCAGCTCTTTATCATTAAGTCCGCTGACCATATGATCATCGAGTGCTGTCATGAACTCAACTATATCATCATAATTTGCAGAAACTTCCCATATACGTTTGCTCGATGGAGTGAAAATCAGAACCGCTCTTATCCACAATAAAAGTCTTTCTTTATCCATGACTGCCACCTCGAAACATTTCCCACAAAATGATTGTGCCTGCGCAAGCAGCATTAAGTGATTCTATGTTGCCGTGCATAGAAATAGTCACACGATTTTTACAAATGTCTGAATGTTCTTTAGGCAAACCTTTGCCCTCGTTTCCTATTACAACAGCACACGGTCTGTCAAAATCAAATTCTGTGATATTTTCACCGTCTCTGACAACTGCAGCATTTGTAACGATACCAAGCTCATCAAAAAGCGTTGCGACGTTCAGAAAATTATCAACTACAAAAAGATCAAGTCTTGTAGTGCTTCCCATAGCGGAACGAACCACCTTTGGGTTATACAGATCAACACAATTATCTGTCATAACTACTCCACTAACGCCTACGGCATCGGCAGTTCTTAGAAGCGTACCCAAATTACCTGGGTCCTGTAAATTATCAAGCACGAGATACTTCCCGTTTTTGTCAATATACTCAGCCACAAAAGGCAAATCGACCTTAAAAACGATCATATAAATACCCTGAGAGTTTCCCTCATCTGTCATCTTTTTCGCAAGCTCATCAGATATTTCAAAAACATCTTCGGGTCTTGTGCACGAGAAAAGGCTATCAGTTTTAAGTGTATTTTTATACTTAGTCAAGGCCGTTTGAGTATAGAAAACAGAATGGACTTTTATTCTTCCGCACACTGCTTCATAAGCGGTGTCAACGCAGTTTCTTGCACCTTCAACAGCAAACAATCCATGTTCTTCCCTAGCTTTTTTTGATGACAGAAGCTTTCTGAAAAGCTTCACTCTAGGGTTATCTTTACTATTAATATGCAAACTGCGTCACCTCTTATTCTGAAAATTTAATCATTTAGTTGCCAAATGCGTCATATATGGTGTTGCCTTAATATACAACAAAACACGCAGGTTACAAGAACGTGCGTGTTTTTGACTATTAAAGAGCAGCCTTCGCCTTTTCTGCGATCGCTGTGAAACCAGCAGGATCGCTGATAGCTATTTCGGAGAGCATCTTTCTGTTAAGATTGATACCAGCCTTGTTTACGCCGTTCATGAATGTTGAATAATTCATACCGTTCATTTTAGCAGCTGCTGAAATTCTTGTGATCCAAAGCTTTCTGAAATCTCTCTTCTTCTGCTTTCTTCCAATGTATGCATACTGACCTGACTTCATTACAGCCTGTTTAGCCATTTTGAAGTGCTTGCTCTTGGCACCAAAGTATCCCTTAGCAAGCTTCAGAGTCTTATTTCTTCTCTTACGAGTCATCATTGCTCCCTTTACACGAGCCATAGTTATTACCTCCTGAAATTTTTAAAATTTGTTTTCCCTACAACTCGTTTATTTGTAAGGGATAAGAGCCTTTACGTTCTTGATGTTGGTATCATCTGCATAAGCTGCACCACGCAGGATTCTCTTACGCTTGTGATCCTTCTGAGTAAGTCTGTGTCTTTTGTTTGTGTGCTGGAACTTAACCTTACCGCTACCGGTAACACTGAAACGCTTCTTAGCACCAGAATGTGTTTTGATCTTTGGCATTGTATTTATCCTCCTTATTATTTTACTTGTTTACTTTCGGAGAAACGAACATCACAAGACTGCGTCCCTCCATTTTTGATGGCTTGTCAACAACGCCGGCTTCAGAGATAGCGTCTTTGAATTTTGCAAGAAGTTCTTCACCGAACTGTGGATGAGCCAAAGTTCTTTTCTTGAACCTTACAGAAACTTTTATCTTATCTCCTCCGTTAAGGAATTTAACAGCCTGATTGACCTTTACATTAAAATCATGAGTATCGATCGTAGATGACATTCTAACTTCCTTGATCTCGATAACTTTCTGATTTTTCTTTGCTTCCTTCGCACGCTTTGTCTGTTCAAAACAGAACTTGCCATAATCCATGATACGGCATACAGGCGGAGTTGCCTGAGGAGCGATCTTTACAAGATCAAGATCTTTCTCAAATGCAATTTTAAGAGCCTCGTCAGCACTTAAAATACCAAGCTGATTTCCGTCAACGTCTATGACCCTGAGTTCTTTATCACGGATCTCTTCGTTGATCTGATGTTCCCTGTTGCTAATGACGCAGCACCTCCAAAAATAAAATAAAACGGGCACAGAACTGATCCGTACCCGCATAAAATCACATTGATATGCAAATTCATGTTGACCTTTTTACTACAGAGATCTGCGCTTAAGGTGAGAACGGACATTGTTCTGCTTTGTTTACCATGATATTATACTACACTTTTACCCACTTGTCAATACCTTTTCTCAAATTATTTCAAAAAAAATATTATCAAAGTTCTCTATATGTCATTATATCACATTCAGAGCTTGATTTCAACCCCTTTTCGCAGCCAAAATGAATAAATATAACAGCTTTTTATTTTCTCTCCGAGTATCATTTCAAACGATGCTTTATACAGTGCAAGCTGTGTTTTATAGCCCATGAGCTGTGACAAATCATTAAATCTGTCAGTTTTATAATCAACAATAACATATCCGTCAGGCTCGTGGAAGATACAATCGGCGATACCTTGAAGCATACCGCTGTTACCATTATATTCAGGAAGATTTTCACTTAAGTCAAGATCGCTCATTGAAACAAGAAACTTCTTTTCACGCATCACATTATCGGAATTTTTCACTCGCTCATAAAAATCAGATCTAAAGAATGCTTCAAGTGCTTCAACATAAACTCCGTCAGCTTCTTTCTGGCTGAAGTACCCCTGATTCACAAGACGTTCAAGCTCTGTTTTTACGCTTTCATGTGCCTTATCATAGTCCGATAACTCCATAAATTTGTGGGTAAAAGTTCCCTTTTCCGCTGCTGATAGTTTATCAAACTCATCATCAAGCCGTGGAAGACCAGGATAAAACTCAGGTTCGGTTTTCTCTGTCTGCTTTTCTTTTTCAGCCGCAGTTATCTCCGTAACAGTAAGCTTTGCTGGTGTTGATACTCCTGACCAGTCATACTCAAATGCAAATTTGTCAAGAAGATTTCTAAGCATTGTTTTGTCCGCTTCTATTTCGCTAATAGTTGTATCTTCTTCCTGTGTCTGCTCTCTATTTTCAATGCCGTATTCATTATATATTATCTCAGGCTCAGGGTATTCGTCCCCGCTGACAGCTATATTATCAGTGCCAAGCCAAGATGTGAGTTGATCACCCGTGGAGTGAAGTGCAAGCGTGATTGTTATCCAATCAAGCATCGTTTCAGCGTCCGCCACAACATTTTCAAGAGAATCTCCCTGCTTTGAGTATATGTTTCTAAGTCTGTCAACTATTCCCACCTTACGTTCAATAACTTTCTCATATGTGGTATTGCTGTAAATAATCGGTGCGTAGCTTACAAAAAGTCTTTCTTTTGCTCTTGTACATCCAACATAAAGCAGGCGGAGTTTTTCACTTTTTTCCTCTGCTTTTGATTCCTTTGAAAGCTTATCATAGTAAAGTGAAGTTTTTCTCATAAGTTTACTGTTATCCATAAAACTGAAAGCAAAGCCCAGCTTGTTATGTGAACAGTAACCTTTGTCTTTCTTTATAAGCGGTATGTCAAGCTGACATAAAAATACAAATGGATATTCAAGACCTTTTGAAGCATGGTAGGTCTTTATGTAAACGGAATCTGAGCCCTCTGTTACCGTCATTGCCTGCTTAAAGGCTTTTTCATTTGAGGACACAGAGTCGATATATCTTAGAAAACCAGTTACGCCCTCCTGACTATTTTGCTCATAGGACGAAGCATATTCAAGAAGCAGACGAAGGTTTGCTCGCTTTTTATCAGAATCAAGATACAGCGAAACGATCCCCATAAGGTCGGTCATGTCGTATATTTTTCTTATGAGCCGTTCAAGGCCCATGCTCATTGAAAGATAACGCAGGGAATTAATAAGCTTATTAAGCTCTATGCACTTATCCTGCAATGTTTTATTATTAAAGCTTATATGGGTAGCTTCCTTTTCGTGACTGTCCTCAGCAGAAGCTGTCGCCGCTACCACCTGATAGATATGATCTTTCAGTTTGCTGTTAGGCTTCTTTGACTTTTCTGTTACTGCCGCCATTTCATCAGGCGTAAAACCCATGATAGGCGACATCATGATAGCTGTCATTGCAATATCGTTCATAGGATTGTCAATTACCCTGAGCATATTCAGCACAAGTGTTATCTCTCTTGACTTCATGTATCCGTTTGTATCCTCAGAATATGCTTTCAGACCTACTTCTTCAAGGGCTTTTGCCATAAGGGTAATTTCATCATTCTTTTGAACAAGTATACAAAAATCTCCTGCACGGCACGGCCTTAGAGAGCCATGATCTTTGACTTCCTCACCGTTTTCAAGCATATGCTTTATCTTTTGCGCTATTACTTTGTTCTCCACAGAATATCCATTTGTCTTTTTGTAGTCCTTATCAAAAGGTATGAGCATTATTTCTGTAGGCTTGTTATTTTCATCATAAAGTTCACCGTATCGAAGTTCTTCATTTCTATCATAATCCACCTGACCTGTGTGCTGTGTCATAAGATAGTGAAACAGAAAATTTACAAAATCAACCACAGACTCACGACTTCTGAAATTCTTGCTTAGCAAGATAGCCTCGAGCTGTTCACTGTTTTCAGGTGCGGAAGCGTCATTTCTCGTTTTGCTGAAAAGTTCAGGATTTGAGAGTCTGAAACGATATATAGCCTGCTTTATATCGCCCACCACAAAAACATTTTTGCCCATGATATCCAAGTTATCAGAATCAGAAAGCGAGCGAAAAACAAACTCCTGAAGATTATTCACGTCCTGAAACTCGTCTATGAAAATAAGCTCATATAGCTTGTTTCTGCGAATTTCCTCGCAAAGCTCCGTGCGAACAGGTCCATTCTCGGTATCTTTTACAAGCAATTCTCTCGTCATTATCTCAACGTCAGAAAAAGTAACGCCATTTCGTTCAAGCTTCATTTCTTGTGAGATCTTGTCTATATCTTCGCATACCCTGCACAGAACAGTAAATATTCTGTCAGATTCAAGCATATTTTCCTTCATGATTAGTTTGGTGTTATTGAACATATCGGTTATTTTAGCTACGATATCTTTATATTTGTTTCTATATGATGCACAGAAGGCATAATTGTCCTTGAACCTAATGCGAATATCATCGTCAAGTGATGCATTGAAAGCCTTGTTCGTGGGAAATCTTTTTATGGTGCTGAATTTCCAATCTGACTTAGCAATAGTATCTATATCGCCGCTTTCAAGAAGCTTTCTTAACCTATGAAGAAGTTCTCTGTCACTGTCGGCAGTTTCATTCATTTTGATATGTTTTATAAAAGGTATGCCCTCTATCTCTTTACGGCAGGCATATTCTTCAAAAACCTCATACATTGAAAATGCTTCTTTCAGCTTTGTTTGAGCTACACATATATTATCTTTTATAAAGCTGTCAAAAATCTTATCATCAGTAAAGTTTTTATGTACCTCTGCTATCCAACGCTCAGGAAACGGCAGTGAACGCATGAATTTATAAAGATTGTCGGTAATTTCATTGAGAGTTTTATCCGCAAAAGCGTTTTTCAGCAGTTTGTAGCTTTCATAATCTTCTTCACAAAGCTTTTCATAAGCCTGCGTGATAGCTTCCTGCAAAATAAGATTTTGCACACTGTCATCAAGTATATCAAGTCCTCCCTGAAAATCAAATTCATGTAGATTACTTTTCACAAGGTCAAGACAGAAAGAATTTATTGTAGATATCCTCGCAAGCTGGATAAGATTTTGCTGACTAAGCAACCACTTGTTTTCAGGGTCACGGCGAAGCTGTTCGTCAAAAGCACGGCTGAGTTTTTCTTTCATGCTTGAAGCGGCTTCTTTTGTGAATGTTACTGCAAGAAGTCTGTCGGCAGGTATTTTATTTTTTTCATCAGAAAGAAGTTGTATCATTCGTTCTATAAGCACTGTGGTTTTTCCGCTTCCTGCCGCCGCTGAAACTATAATGCCCTTGCCACGGTCACTAATGGCTCTTTCCTGCTCTTTGGTCCATTTTGTATCAGCCAATTATTTTTTCTCCTTTCTGTCAGTTAGTTCTTCCATAAGTTTTTCTTCATAAACTCTGTCTTTCACGTCTGTAACGTCCTCTTGGTTTATCCTGCCGCAGATATCGTGAAAATCACAGTGCTTGCAGGCTTCCGCCACAGGTCTTGCCTGAATGTTTCCCTGGCAAAGCTGTTCACCAAATTGCGCCACTTTGCCTATAGCAAATTCTCTGAGCTTTGTAAAAAAGCCGTCTGGAACAGTGCCTGAAATGCCGTTGGTTTTAGAATATTTAAAAGGCGCATAGGCGTAGTTTTCTTCTGAGCTGAAAGCTTCAGTGACAGCCTTTATATCAACGACTTTTCCTATAGGCTTGAAAGCGTTTAGCCGTGATCTGCTCTCAGCTTCTTCTACGTCAGCATCGGCTGTCTGCTCGTATGTTTTAGGCTTGTTTCCTAACGTGTAGTATACGATACCAGCCTGCTTCAATCCACCGTCTATATTCACTGGATTTTTGGTTTCAAGTAAAGCGGTAAGATACACGAACATCTGCAAATTAAGACCATTGTAGAGCATTGAATATTTAAGGTCAATAGAGCCTGTTTTATAATCGATTATCCTCACATATTTTTCACCGTTCTCGTCCTCGAAAACGTCAACTCTGTCGATAATTCCCGTAAGGATTATCTTATCTCTGCCGTTTACGTCTATGATAAGTCTGTCTTCTCCTTCGGACTTGTCTATTTTGTATTCCAAAAGCGCAGGTCTGAATTTTGAGTGAAGAAGCTCATTCTGCATAAAACGAATGATATGCAGGATATTGCTTTCCATACGCTCCTGTAAAAATACAAATGACGGAGATTTTCCAAACATTCCACCAAGGCTTTCCTTTATATATTCGGTAACGTTTTTGTGAATATACTCTTTTATCTCATTATCTGAGAGAGTAAGGAAAGCATTGTCAAAGCCTGTGCCGTCATCATCTTTACGCATTATCTTTTCAAGGAGCTGATGAATGATAAGTCCCCTGTTAAGCCCGTCGATATCTGCCTTTCTGACAGTTTTAAGACCAAGACCATACTTGCAGAAATAATTGAACGGGCATTTATAATATGTATCAAGCTGAGTAGGCGAGACCTTTGCAGGCTGTTCTGACATGAAAAGCTTTTCTGCTGTCTTTTTGTCAAGCTTATAGTCACCGTTTTCATGAAGATTCTTTGTTCGCATAAGTTTCTCGGCATATTCCTGCGATAACCCCAACACAGACCTAATCGCAGAAGTTGTAGCGTTTTTATCACGGGAATGTTCCATATATTTATAGTAAGCTGTCCTGAAAGAAGTGCAGTAAAAATCAAGCCCCATATCCTGAGCTTTGGTATTGATTTTGCCGAACATTCCGTTAAGCTCGGAAACAAGCGCAGAGGGGTGGTGAGCTTCTCCTACAAGGTCAGATTCTGAATAAAGCACATAGAGCTTTTCGTCTGCAAGGGTAAAAGCGTTGTAGCACACAAGCTTCTCTGTCTGAAAAGATTTTCTTGCGCTGTGTGAGATATGAATATCGCTTCCCTCTAATATCATTTTTTCATTTTCTGTGATAAGTCCACCAGAACTTAAAGACGCAGGAAATATGCCGTCGTTCACCTCAACAAGAAAGACAGCCTTTACGCCCTCAAGCCTTGAATGGCTCGGGTCGCATATCCTTACGCAGTCAAGTTTCTGCGGAGGACGTGAAACACTCATTTGCGAAAGCATGAGTTTGAAAAGCTCATAAAACTGTCTGAGAGAGATAACTTCGTCATTCATGCAGTCATAGACGGATTTGATAGCCGAAAGAACAGAGTTCCAAAGTTGTTTCAATCCTCTTGCCATTTCAAGCTGAGTTTCGTTATCCGAAGTTCCTGCCTTTTTTACTACTGAAAATGTCTGCTGAGAAAGCTCAATGCTGCCAAGAAGATCATAAAGCCCACGGCACAGTTCCCCTGCTGTAATGTCTTTAACAAGTTTGCTTTTAAATGCTTCAAAAGGCTCGATTATCTTTCGTCTTGAGCAGTTTATTTTTTCAAGCTGTTTTTCGCTGAGATCACCTGCAACAGTAAAATCACTGAGCCACATATCACCCTCAACGCTCCAGCGTATGCAATAGTCTTCCAGATTTGATATCTCGATATTCAGCATTGGAAAAAGCGGCGATTTTATGTATTTCAAAATATTGTCCGTGGAATACTTTCTTGAAAGCAAGCACTTGAAAAGCGAGTTCATATACCTCACCAGAGATGATGAAGAAACACTGTCACTGCAGTCTGAAAAATATGGTATCTCATATCTGTCAAACGTACCCTCAAAAACGGAAGCACAATCTTTAAGGTTTCTTGCAAGCAAAGCTATGTCACTGAATTTATAGCCTTTTTCTCTGACAAGCTCCCATATCTTTCCACTGACGAATTCACTTTCTTCGTAAATATCCGTTGCTGATATAACAGAAACATTTTCGCACTTTCCGACGTATGGCTTTTTGCAGGTGTTGTAAATCTCTTTGCTCACATATTCAAGTTCAGGGACTCTAAATGAGCTGTTACGACACTCTACCGTGTTGACCTTGTAATTATGATCAGCGGAAATATCTGTTATCTGCTGCAACGTTTTAAGAGTATCAGCAAAAGGGTGATTTGCATATCTTCTAATGCTTTCATTATCGATACATAGAGAGAACGTTATACTCTTGCACTGTGCGATACAAGCGTCGAGCATTTTAAGCTCGTCAAAGGAAAAATCGTTGAAAGCGTCAACAAAAACTGTCATTCCACGGAAATATCCGTTTTCCTTCACCTGATCCACACTTCTTGCCATTGCAGACAGTGTATCATGCATTCCTGCCTTTTCAAGCTCATCCATGTAAAAATCATAAAGTCGTGAGATATCAAAAAGTTTCATGGCAAGAGAGCCGCTCTGCTTCTCAGCGGCAAGAGCTAGATCCTGTGGTGTTATTCCGCTTTCACGAAACTGGCTCACAAGTTCGTTAAGTTCGGCTAAGAAACTGCCCTTTTCAAGACTCTTTTTATAAAAGCGGATATCCTTGGTCTGCTTAAGACGTCTGACAGCCTTATACATAAGGATAGTGCGGACGTTATCATCGGCATTTTCTTTTGCCCTACCGCCATAAAGCTTCTCTGTGAACTCAGCGATACGGTTAAAGCCTGCAGTCTGTATGACGTTGAAATCTGCCGCACCAAGGTGTTCATACAGTTTTTTATCATATTCAAAAGAAAACTGATCTGGTATTATGACCATGACCTGCTCGCCGTTTTTTACAGCAGACTTGATCTTATCTATGAAAACTTTGTCACGTCCACTGTGAGAGCCACCGCTTATAACTGTAACCATTGAATGAGCCTCCGTTATGATTGATATTTATATAATAACACGGCAAGGCTCAAAAGTCAATCGTACTTTTGATACAAGTACAAATAAATGTACACTTAGCTAAAAAGGCTTTTAATTATCTCGGCTATTTTAAAAGAAAACTTTATATCTTCCCTATTGCCGTCTATGACAGTTATACAACTGCCATTTTTATCGTTTTTTTCATCTGACATAACATTGCTCAAAACGAATGCTGCCCCAAGGTTTGATGAGGAAAAAGCAGCGGCTTTGATGCCTGCAGAGCTTACCGTAACGACAAATGAAATGATGATAGCTGTAACAAACTTTTTCATTAAAAATGGCCTCCCATAAATATCTGTTGTTCAGATTATGGGAGGTCATAGTTATTTTATTCAGTTTCCGAAAAATTTTCTTGCGATATCTACCGACTCTTTTGCGTCTTTTGCATAATAGTCAGCGCCTATCTGCTCTGCATAGTCAGCCGTTACCACCGCACCGCCTACTATTATCTTGCAATCAACATTGTTTTCACGAAGAAGCTTAACTGTATTTTCCATGCTCACAAGAGTTGTTGTCATAAGCGCAGAAAGACCGATAAGATGTACGTCATTTTCTATTGCACAATCAACTACTGTCTGATAGTCAACGTCCTTGCCAAGGTCAATAACGTCATAACCATAGTTTTCAAGAAGTACCTTTACAATGTTCTTGCCGATATCGTGGATATCGCCCTTTACTGTTGCAAGGATTATCTTGCCCTTAGAAACGCTTTTTTCACCCGTTGACAGAATGTAATTTTTTATTACCTCAAAGCAAGCCTGTGCAGTGCCTGCTGTCTGGATAAGCTGTGGCAGGAAAAGCTTGCCCTTTTCAAATTCTGCACCAGCCTTATCAAGTGCCGGGATAAGCATATCGTTGACAATGTTCATGGCTTCTGTTTCCTGCAAAAGCTTTGCAGTAAGGTCAGCTGCTTCTTTCTTCAGACCGTTTTCGATAGCATATGGCAAGTCTATCTCAGCTTTTGCGCCTGTTGCGGCAGGAGCAGTTTTTTTCTCGCCACCGTAGTGAGAAATAAAGTCAACAGAGTTTTTATCAATGTTTGTCAGAAGCTTGTAGGCACGAACAGTTGCCGTCATAGAATCAATATTAGGATTCATTATCGGAAGGTCAAGACCCTTTGTGAGCGCCATCATAAGAAAGTTGTGATTAACTATCTCTCTGCTAGGCAGACCAAAGCTGATATTCGATACACCAAGAACTGTTTTAAGTCCAAGCTCGTTCTTTACTCGCTCCACTGCATTTACTGTCTGCATAACATTTTCCTGCTCCGCAGAAGCGGTAAGAGTAAGACAATCTATATACACATCTTCTTTTCTAATGCCGTATTCAAGCGCCTTGTCAAGTATCTTTTTAGCAAGCTCAAATCTCTTGTCAGCACTCTTTGGTATGCCGTTTTCATCGAGAGTAAGACCTACCACAGCCGCACCGTATTTCTTTACAAGAGGAAGAACATTTTCAATGGAGCTGTCCTCAGCGTTTACAGAATTGACGATAGGCTTGCCATTATAAGCCCTCAGAGCGGCTTCAAGCACCTCAGGTATAGTTGAATCCACCTGCAAAGGCACATCGACAACGCCCTGCAAAGACTTTACAGCCTTGACCATCATACTCTTTTCGTCGATTCCCGGCAGGCCAACATTTACATCAAGAATATCCGCACCTGCGTGTATCTGCTCGATAGCCTGACCAAGGATATAGTCAATATCGTTTGCAAGCAGCGCTTCTTTAAAACGCTTCTTGCCAGTAGGATTGATACGCTCACCGATTATTCTTGGCTGGTCTATAACTACAGTATGTGTCGGTGAACAGCAAGCGGCAGGAATATCATTATGCACGCTGACATGCTTCTTGCCTTTGAGCATTTCAGCAAGCTTTTTGATATACTCAGGGTTAGTTCCGCAGCAACCTCCAAGCACCTTAACTCCCAATGGGATAAGCTTTTCTGCAAACTCTGCAAAATCTTCAGGTGAACAGTTATATTCATTTGTAACAGGGTCAGGAAGTCCTGCATTAGGCTTTACTACAACAGGGAGATTTGTCCACTTGCAAAGCTCCTCCACAACAGGATAAAGCTCCTTTGGTCCTAATGAGCAGTTCACACCGATTGCGTCAACGCCCAGGCCCTCCAAGGTCAAAGCCATGGAGCTTATGGCAACGCCCGTAAATGTACGCATATTTTCCTCAAATGTCATTGTGCAGACTATAGGAAGATCGCTGTTTTCCTTTGCCGCAAGAACAGCAGCTTTAAGTTCATAGAGATCTGTCATTGTTTCAAAAACGATAAGGTCTGCGTCAGCTCCTGCAAGTATCTGCTCCTTATAGATATCGTAAGCTTCTTCAAAAGTGAGCGTTCCTGTTGGCTCTAAAAGCTGTCCGATAGGTCCGATATCAAGAGCAACAAGGGTATCAGTACCCTCACAGGCTTTTCTAGCATTTTTTACAGCCGCAGGGATAGCCTGCTGGACAGTATATCCGCACTTTTCAAGCTTGTGTCTGTTTGCACCGAAAGTGTTGGCGTAAACAATGTCTGAGCCTGCGTTTATATACTGGCGGTGTATGTCCACCAGCCAATCAGGCTTGTCTATGTTAAGGGCTTCAGGAGTGCCACCCATTTCAAGTCCCTTTGCCTGAAGCATCGTACCCATTGCTCCGTCAAGTATGACAAATTCTTTTGTTTTAAGTAATGTTCTAAAATCCACAATGATCTCCTCTTTTTCTAAATTGACAGACTTCCCTCATATTACAGCAGGCACAACCACGTCTGCCCCTTGATATTTCATTTTTTGACAATCCGATTATCGCCGTAACAGACTTTCTCGGCGTCAGTATATTATTTTCAGTTGCATTAAGTCCGATAAATTTCTGCGCATTGAGTACGTCAAGAAAAACTCTCTGCACGCTGATAGGCAAATCGCCATAACCAGGAGAAAACCTCCATGTCTGATTATATCCGCTGAGCTTTTCTTTCACAGTGTTGTCAACTATATCGCATACCTGCTCCACAGCCGCACTTGCAAGGCAATCCGCTATCATAGCTTTAGCCATATCCTCTGCTTCATAAGCACGAAGCTTTCTATCAACGCCCGAAGAAATAGTCGCTGCAAAAAGCACGCATTTACTGCACCCCTCAAGGTGTCTGCATATATCATTGCCGCCAAGAAACAACGGAGTACCGATGACCTCAACACCGCTCTCTTTATGAGCGACATCAAACACTCTGTACACAAATTTAGGCTCAATGACCTTCAATAGCTCTTTTTCACATTCATCTATCAACAAAGCCGTGCGTTCGTCTGGATTGTTATTGCCCATTCCCATATATCTCACGGCTTCTTTGACGTTTATATGTTCAAGTTTCAAATAATCACCTACCGATTGTTATTATACCACATTACTATGAATTTTACAACAATAAATAATAAATGTACGTTCACAAAAAAAGTCCCCGCAATCATCAGGGACTTTGTGTTACATATTGTCAGCGTCTTTAAGATACTGTTCAGCATTTTCAAGCATAAGCTCTGTGATATTTTCACCGCCCATTATCCTTGCTATCTCATACTTTCTCTGCTCATGATCGAGAGTTCTAACAGTTGTAACTGTCCTGTCGCCCTGTATATTTTTCTCAATAAGCAAATGATTATCCGCCATAACAGCCATTTGAGCAAGGTGGGTCACGCAAAGAACTTGCCTAAGGCGAGATATCTGTTTCAGCTTTATACCTATCTTCTGAGCCGCTCTGCCGCTTACTCCTGTGTCTATCTCGTCAAATATCAGCGTGCCGATACTGTCCTTTTCTGCAATTACATTTTTCAGTGCAAGCATTATTCTTGAAAGCTCACCGCCTGAAGCGATCTTCGCAATAGGCTTTGGCTCTTCGCCCAGGTTTGCAGAAATAAGGAACTCTATGCTATCCATGCCATTTATGGTGAGCTTGCCTGTTTTCTGCTGAACCACCAGCTTGACCTTTGGCATATTGAGAAATTCAAGCTCCTCTGTTACCTGAGAAACAAACCGCTCTCCTGCTTTTTTTCTATGGTCTGAAAGTGCTTTGGCTTTCTTTGATACCTCCGCAAGAAGTCTTTCCTTTTCTTTATTAAGCTCGTCTAAGCTCTGCTCTGCTCCGCTCAGTTCATCAAGCTCATTCTGTGAATTTTCAAGAGTAGTCAGTACATCATCAAGTTCAGGTCCATATTTCTTCATGATACGCCTGAGTTCATCAGAACGCTGATTAAGGTAATCATAACGTTTCGGATCGATATCGAGGCTGTCAAGAAGTGAGCCTATCTCCTCGGAAATATCCTCCATTTCAATAGCCGCAGAACTAAGTCTGTCATATATAGGCGATATCTCAGTCATTATATCAGTATATCCCTCAACCGATTTTGAAGCTCTCTGCGTCATCTCCACTGCACCATCTGTGTCATCATCGCCCGAAAGAAGTTGTTTTGCCATATAAAGAGCCTCAGAGATTGCAACAGCATTTTTAGAGATGTTAAGCTCTGCTTCTATCTCTTTATCCTCGCCTTCATGAATGTTGAGCGCATTTATCTCCTCGACAATATCAGCAAGCTCAGCCATGCGAAACTCTTTTTTGCTTTGCTCAGTTTTTATCTTGTTTATCTTCTTTGCAATGCTTTGAAGCTCTCTGAAAGAGCTGTGATAGTCTTCTATAAGAGCTTCCGATTCGGCATAGCTGTCAAGTATCTCTATATGACGTTCAGGAGCCATGAGTATCTGATTGTCGTGCTGTCCATGGATAGTTACAAGCGTTTCTCCGATAGCTTTAAGTACGGAAACGTTCACCGCTCTCGAGTTGACTCTTGCAACGCTCCCACCATCTGAACGTATCTCACGGGTAAGGAAAAGCTGTCCGTCTTCTGCACTTATGCCAAGCTCGTCTAGTACCTGCAAAACATTGTCCCCAATGTCAGTAAACAACGCTGAAATAACAGCCTTGTCCGTGCCTGTTCTCACAATATCCTTAGTGACACGCTGACCGAGGATAGCATTTATTCCATTTATAAGTATGGACTTACCTGCTCCCGTTTCGCCTGTGAAAACATTAAGCTTATCAGAAAAATCTATAGTTGCCTTTTCTATCACGGCAAGATTTTCAATATAAAGTTCACTTAACATTTTAGATCATTCCTCTGCTGTTTAAGAAATAATAAAGGATCTTAGTTCCTCTGCCATATGGGACGCATCTTTTTCTGTCCGCATAAGTATGAATATCGTGTCGTCACCTGCAAGCGTTCCCACAACATTGTCAAGCCCAAGCTTGTCAAGCTTTGCACACACTGCTTGTGCCATGCCTGTATGACATTTCACCACAACAGTGTTAAGCGCATGATCCACTGACACAACGGCGTCTGAAATTATGCCGAAAATACCATTGTTTTGCTCTGCAATATCTTTTTTGAGTGCAGGCAGGCTGTATTTATAATTGCCGTCTGAACCAATGGTCTTTACAAGGGAAAGCTCTTTTATATCCCTTGAAACTGTTGCCTGAGTGACTTTCAGACCATGCCTTTTAAGCGCTTCACGAAGTTCCTCCTGAGTGCCGATATTTTCGTCTTTGACAATCTGCATTATCAAATTCTGACGCTGATTTTTCATATGCCGTCCTCCGCTGATTCCTTCAACGGCTGCATAAGCTTTTTGTTTATTGACGAGAAAAAGCTGCCGCCGCTTATATCTATGATTTCAACAAAATACTTTGACTTTGATACTATCACAGTGTCCTCTGCCGAAAGTCTGAAAACATTATTACCGTCAACGCTGACGATTGCGTGAGAGCCACTGTTAGTGTGACACTTGACTTTCATAACGCTGTCCTCTGAAAGTATCATAGATCTTGCAAAAAGCGAGTGAGCACATATCTGTGTGAACTCTATACACTTCATTTCAGGTTCGATTATAGGTCCGCCTGCTGACATTGAATAGGCTGTTGAGCCTGTGGCTGTAGAAAGTATAACGCCGTCTGCACGAAGTGAAGAAATAAGTCTGCCGTTTTTTGACACCTCAAAATCGGCTATCTTACAATCGTCAGCTTTTGTTACTGCAACGTCATTAAGCGCAGTATATGACTTATTTTCACTGCCACATTCGACATTTACGTTTAACATCATTCGGCGGCTGAGGGTATATTCTCCAGAAAAAAGCTTGTCCAGCAATTCAAGCTGTGAATGTTCAAGAGAGGCCATAAAACCGAGTCTGCCACAGTTTATGCCAAGTATAGGCTTCTCAAACTCACAGCCCTTAAGAGAGCATTTGAGTATCGTTCCGTCACCACCGATTGCAACAATCATATCACACTGCTTTACGCACTCGTCTTCGCTACAGAAAGTGATATCGAGCTTTCCGAAAACGTGCTTATAGCTTCTATCCATAAAAAGTTTTGCACCATTTTTGTGCAGCCTTTCATATGTTGCGGTCGTATACTCAAAGCAATGAGTTTTATCAAGATTTGGATAAAGATAGATTTTCATAATATTACCACTCTTGCGTTTAGTCTTTGAAGCTATCAAAAGCTTCGTTCACAAATTCTTTTATATTGAGCTGACCAAGCTTGTCAGCCGTCATGTCAGCGTTTTTAAGTAGAATAAGATATTCAAGATTGCCGTCGCCGCCCTTAACAGGTGAAATTGTTATCTTTTCAGCCGCAAGCCCCTCTGCTCGAAAACAGCCAAGAAGCTCGGTTATCACTCTCACATGGTCTTTACGATCTTTGACGATACCCTTTTTATTGAGAGCCTGTTTGCCAGCCTCAAACTGAGGTTTTATAAGAAGAACCATTTCGCCGCCATCGCAAAGACAATCGCAAAGGGATTTTATAACAAGTTTTAGAGAAATAAACGAAAGGTCACCACTTATGAACTGCACAGGTCTGTCAAAAAAATTCGCTGTCAGATATCGTGCATTCACGCCCTCACAGTTTTTCACCCTGCTGTCATTGCACAAACTTTCATCAAGCTGTCCGTGACCCACGTCCACCGCATAGACAAATTCTGCGCCATGTTCAAGCATACACTGAGTAAATCCCCCGGTTGAAGCACCGATATCTGCACAAACTTTACCTGTCAAGTCAAGCCCGAAAACATCGCAGGCGTGTTCAAGCTTAAGTCCGCCCCTGCCGACAAACTTCATATCGTCAGGCCTACATTTCACCCCGTCGTTCTCATCAACTAATATAGAAGGCTTGACGCAAACCTTGCCGTTTACCGACACAAATCCATTTTTTATAAGCTGTTTGGCACGTTCTCGGCTTTTTACGCCGCAGTTCGTAACTATATACACATCAAGTCTTTCACTCATCTTTCAAAAAGCCCTCAACTGTATCAGCCATTTTCTCTGCTGAAAAACCAAGCTCGTCAAGTAGCACATCACATTTTCCGTGCTTCACGAAACCGTCAATAGCAAACTGTGCCACGTTTGGGCAGATAGAAGCATACTTCTCTGAAATACTTCCACAGTAATAAGCTTCCTCAAAGAACAGCACAGCATCGTAGGCTGACATTATATCAACCACCTCATTGTCTATAGGGAAAATATTCACGAGCTTAATAACATCGCACTTTATATCACGATTTCTGAGTATTTCTATAGCTGTAAAAAGATCATTTGCAAGCCTGCCGTATGTAACAAGCAGAACCTTTGCGCCCTCTATATGACGATAAACGTAAGTTGAAACAGGATCAGATGTATCATATAGCGATTGATCCCTGCCCCTTGGATATCTCACAGCACAAATGCCACTGTCGTCCTCAACAGCCTTATGCAGGCACAGCCTGAGTTCGTCATAATTAGACGGAGAATATATCCTCATATTTGGCACAGAGGTAAGAAAAGAAACATCAAAAATTCCCTGATGTGTTTCACCATCATCACCGACTATACCTGCGCGGTCAACGCATATAACTGCATGACAACCTCCTATAGCCATATCATGGATAAGTTGGTCGTATGACCTTTGCAAAAACGATGAGTACACCGCAAAAACAGGTACATAGTTCATAGAAGCAAGCCCAGCACAGAAAGTAACTGCGTGTTCTTCGGCAATGCCTACATCAAAGAAGCGTTCAGGAAAACGCTTCGCAAAATACTGAAGCCCCGTGCCGTATTTCATTGCCGCAGTGACTGCACAAAGACGCTTATTCTTTTCTCCCATTTCACAAAGCTCTTTTCCCATTATAGAAGAAAAGCTGTCAGAAAGTACGACGTCGGGATTGCCCGTTTTTATTTCAAAGGAGCCAACCCCGTGAAACTCTCCTGGGTTAGCTTCTGCAGGAGCATAGCCCTTGCCTTTTATAGTATTCACATGAACAAAAACAGGCTTGTTTACTGCCTTTGCAGCCATAAGTCCCTGTTCAAGTTCTTCAAGATTGTGTCCGTCGATAGGTCCAATGTAGTGAAAGCCAAGATCTTCAAACATGGTGCTGTGAAGTATCATGTTCTTGACCGCATTTTTGGAGTTACGAACGGCATTTTTCACAGGTTTACCTATAACAGGCGTCTTATCAAGCATTCTCTCTACTCTGCCCTTTGTGCGCTGATAGCTCTCTTTTGTACGCATGGAGGAAAGATACTTTGCCATTCCGCCAACATTTTTTGAGATAGACATTTCATTGTAGTTGAGGATAACGATGATATTTGTATCACTTTTGCCTGCATTGTTAAGTCCCTCGTAGAGCTCGCCACCTGTTGAAGCGCCGTCACCGACTACAGCTATAGCATGGTGAGTTTTATCACCACTCAGCTTCATTGCTGTGGCGATCCCAAGCGCCGCAGAAACAGACGTAGAGCTGTGGCCACTTATAAAAGCATCATGCACTGACTCGTCAGGTCTGCAAAAACCCGAAATACCGTTTTCCTGTCTGAGAGTTTTAAACTCTTTGAGTCTACCCGTAAGTATTTTATGTGTATATGCCTGATGACCAACGTCCCAGACGATTTTATCTTTAGGTGATTCAAAAACTCTGTGGATAGCCATTGTAAGCTCCACAGTACCAAGATTTGACGCAAGATGACCGCCGTTTTTTGAAACCGTATCTATAAGAATTTTCCTTATATCACCGCAAAGTTCCTCACACTGTGCAATGGAAAGCTTTTTCAGGTCGGCAGGCAAATTCATTTTATAAATATCAGGCTTTTTTATTTCCGACATTATATCTAGATCTCCAATCTTTTTATCAACTTCTTCTTGTAAGCATATCAGATGTAAGCTCTGTGAGGAAAACGCTGTCCTCAAAATATTTAAGATGACCCAGTGCTTGAACTGTCAGTTGTTTTGCTATCTGTTCTGACTTGTCAAGTCCAAGAAGGGATACATATGTGTTTTTATGCTGTTCGCTGTCACTGCCGATAGGCTTGCCAAGCTCCTCAAAAGTGCCTGTCACGTCAAGAATATCGTCAACTATCTGAAATGCTCTGCCCATTGCCTGAGCATAGTCTGCCGCAAATGGGATAGCTTCAAGCTTATCGCCGAGAATAACGCCCATTACACAAGCAGCTTCAATAAGTGCGCCTGTTTTACAGGTCTGCAAAATATTCAGCGTGTCAACATCTATTTCTTTATTTTCATATTTAAGATCTATCACCTGACCGCCTATCATGCCGTCAGTGCCTACTGCTCTTGCCAAAACAGAGATAAGCATAACAGCCTTGTCAGCAGATATAACACCGTTCATGGCACTGTTGGCTATGACCTCAAAAGCAAGTGTGTTCAGTGCGTCGCCTGCAAGCAATGCGATATTCTCAGGAAAAGCCTTGTGGCACGAAGGCTTTCCACGTCTGTAATCATCATCGTCCATACAAGGCAGATCGTCATGTATAAGTGAAAAAGTGTGTATAAGCTCAATAGAACAAGCTATCTCTGCATATTTCTCAGGCTGACGCTCGCCGCACATACGGCAAAATTCAAGCATAAGCACAGGTCTGAGCCTTTTACCCCCTGCCTGCAAAGAATACTCCATAGCCTCAACTACCTGACCCTGAAGCTCAGGCTTTGAGCGTGTAAGCTCCAGCAGTTTATTATCTATAAGCTCCACATAATAATCAAGTGTGGCTTTATTCATATCATTCATTGCTATTATCTCCGTTCATAGCCTTTACGGAAAGCTTTGCACTTTCAAGGCTTTTTTTGCAGTCGACCGACAGATCTATCCCCTCTTTATAAAGTTCCAAAGCTTTCTCAAGAGGAAGCTTGTCATTTTCAAGCTGACCAACTATATCATTAAGTCTTGTAAGATTTTCTTCAAAAGTCATTTTAAACAGCCTTTCATTTGATAGACATTATTTTAGCAGATACGCTGCCGTCTGACAGCTTTATGTTTACTTCGTCGCCAACATTCAGCATTGATACGCTGTCGACGACGCTCTCGCCTTTCTGAACGATAGCATATCCCCTGCCCAGAACGTTGAACGGACTAAGCATATTCAACGAAGAAACATAGCCGTCAAGCTGAACTGACAGCTTTTCAAGCCTGCGTTCCATGATCTGCGACAGCCTTTTTTCAAGGTCGCACACTGCTTTTTCGCTTTGCTCTAACCTCTTTTCAGGAGAATAAAGCTTTAAAAGCTTATCACAGCTTTCTAACTGTGACATTGCCCTATCAAGCTTTTGTTCCATAGACTTATCAAGCTTTTGCTTTAAAAGGCTCACAGCATTAAGAATATCCGTCTTGTCGGGAGTTGCTATCTCAGCCGCCGCTGACGGAGTTGGCGCACGCATATCTGCGGCATAGTCTGCAAGGGTGGTGTCAGTTTCATGACCTACAGCCGATATTACAGGTGTATTGCAGGCATAAACAGCCAGCGCCACCGCCTCGTCATTGAACACCATAAGGTCTTCACTAGAGCCACCGCCACGAGCTAATATTATGGTATCTGCACCGCTTTTATCAGCCGCTGAAAGTGCTTTGCATATAGTTTGTGCAGCTGCCGCACCCTGCACCTGTGCCGGGTAGACCTCGATGCTACAAACAGGATAACGCCGTTCTGTAACGTGTATTATATCCTGCAATGCCGCCGCAGTAAGCGACGTAACAACAGCTATCTTCTTCGGAACAAGGGGTATTTGCTTTTTTTTGTTCACATCAAATACGCCCATTTTTTCAAGCTTTTTCTTGGTCTGTTCAAGCTGAACGTGCATAACGCCCACACCAAGAGGCGCTATCTCCGTGGCGATTATCTGATAAACGCCGTCACGTTCATAGACCTCTATATTGCCCATAACAAGCACGCTCATGCCGTCCTCAGGCACGAATTTAAGCCTTGAAACACTGCTTGAAAACATAACAGCTTTAAGTGCAGAACTGCTGTCCTTTACTGTAAAATAGGCATGACCTGATTTGTAATGTATATTAAAATTGGATATCTCGCCCTTGACGGCAATGCCTTTCAGCTTAAGGTCAGATCGCAGTTTTGAAGCAAGATATCTGTTTAGCTGAGAAACAGTGATAACTGAACTCATATTTTGATCTTCCCTTTCCTGATCGCAGCATAGACCGCAACGCCCACTGCGTTATCACTTGAAAACTCAGGCTCAGCAAAGCTGCCGTACTTTTCAAGCTTGCTTTTTATAAAGCGATTAGACATCACACCACCTGCATATACAATAGGTATATCCTTATACTCATGGCGAAGATTAACTGTCATTTTCTCCACCGCAAGGCACACACAATCAATACAGTATGCCGCAACATCAGTCACCGAACAGCTCTCGTCTATAAGCTTCATGCACTGATTTTCTATTCCAGAAAGTGAACAATAAAGTCCGTCAACTGATGCTTTTGGCTTTATTTTATGTTCGCTTTCAGACGCAAGCCTTTCAAGCTCTTTACCACATGGAAAAGACAGCCCAAGCCTTACGCCTGTTCTGTCTATGGCTTGTCCGCCTTTAAGATCACGGCTTCCGCCGATCTGAGTTATATTTATCAGCTTAGCCTTGTCAGGCTCGCACAAAAGAAGATCTGTAGTGCCACCACTGACATGAAAAGCCGCAAAAGGCTTATCAGAACTGAGCATATCCAGCTTTCCGCAGGAATAAAGTGCCGCAAGTATATGTCCCACCTGATGCGAAGTCTTTTCAAGGTCAGCTCCACAGGCAAGTGACACAGCTTGTGCAACATTTTCTCCAACAAGGAAGCAAGGCATATACGACCCCTCTGCACACCTTGGTGCATAAGAATACCCAACTGCACTTAAGTCATACCTTTTATCAAAAAGCTGTTTCATAAGTGCTGGAAGCTGTTTAGTATGGTGAAACACAGCGTCGGATTGTCTTAGTCCTCGCTCTCCCTGTTTGACAGGAAGAAGTTTTTTGCATGACCTGACCCTCATATCCCCAGTATCAAGCAGTGCACATGAAGTGGTATAATTGCTTGTGTCTATTCCGAGTACAAAACTCACTGCTTTTCCTCTTGTTCCTTTGCAAATGAGCCAAGCACACCGTTTACAAATGAAACGTCAGGCTCGAGGGCATATTTTCCTGCAAGAGCCACAGCCTCGCTTATGGCAACGTTCACAGGAACGTTCTCCTCATATATTGCCTCGTAAATAGCAAGTCTGAGTATTGCAAGATTTATCTTAGGTATTCTTTCAACAGTTCTCTTGTTGCTGAACTTGCTGATTATGCTGTCGATCTCGTCCTGCTTTTCGCAAACATTTTCCACGAGCTTTTTAACTTCATCATTTACGATGATCTCGTTCACTTCCATGGCAGACATGAAAATATCGTCAAGCTCCTCGTCCTGTCTAAACATTTTCTCAAATATCAGCAAAAATGCTGATTCTCTTATTTCACGCCTTTTAATTGGCACAAAAACACTTCCTTCATCTTATATTTGTCTGAATCCTATTCCTTTTCCGAAAGGTCAACTCCGCATATGGTAACATTTACCTTTGCAACTGTAAGTCCAAGCATATTCTGAACTGCACTTTTTACTTTATCCTGTATCTCCTCGGCAACGGAAACCGCCTTAGCTCCACGGCAAAGTATTATACCTATAGACACTGACAGCACATCGTCAACAAGGCCTATCCTGATATTGCCGAAATTTTCCTGTCTAAACCAGAGCTGACGTGGAGTCTTCATAACAGGAGCGATACCATAAACGCCCTCTATCTCATTAACAGAGTTTGTAACGATCTGTGCTATAACGTCCTGACTTATGTGCAGGCTTTTTTCTACTTTCTTTGAAATATCATTCATATTTATCCAAGCCTCCCTTTTTAGATATAAAAAAGAAATCCTTCAATCTATACTTACAACCATTATATCATAAAAATCAATAGGTTACAAGTATTTTGAAGGACTTTTTTTATTTGCTGACAAATTTTATTCTACATCATAAATTCTGATGTTTTCATTTGCAACTGAAACTTCGCTAAGGAGGATATCTTTTATCTGTGCCGCTTCGCTTGCAACAAGCCCGGCGCTGTCGGTCTTTACAACGATATTTGCGTTGTCACCGTCAAGATAAACAACACAGTCCTCAAAGCCTGCTGCTTTCACGAGTGTTTCTACCTTGCTCTCCGACTCCATGAGCCCTGTCATGGCTGAAGCTTCTTCTTCAGCGACTTTCTTTTCTTCCTCTGTGGAATCGCCGCCGTTCATTATATTCTTTAATGTTTCTACCGCCTCGTCCCTTGAATTCATTCTGTCTATTCTTGCCTGTGCAAAATAATCTGAAGTGCTGTCAGTGCTTACGAGCTGTGCGTCGCCGTAATTCACGCTTTGACTTTTCACAACGTCCGTCGCCTTTATCTTGCCGTCTGAGGTCGATACTGCATAATTTATGTATACTGCAAGACCGAGTATCAGCGTCATTCCTGCAAGGATTATCTGCTTTTTGCCTATTATCATGTTCGGTTTTTTCATCTTTATTACCTCTTTCTGTTATTTTCTGCCCTCAACGCAGATCTTACTGCTTGATATACCTAGTACTGTCGAAACCGCTTTAAGCACACGTTCGTTTACTTTTATATCTCCACCTCCTTCGCAAACAATGACAACGCCGCATATCTGCGGTTTTATTATTTTTCTGACCAATGCCTCCTTTTTGCCGTCATTATCAGTTATTACTATCTCGTTTTCATACCTGTCGCTTGTTCTGTCACCATTATTGTCTGTGCTTTTGGTAAGATTTTCGGCATAAACATATTCGGTTGTTCCCTCAACTGTCACCATTACCTTGCACTCGCCAACTCCCCTGACTTGAGAAAGAACATCTTTAAGCTCTTTTTCTATCTGCTTTTTGTAGCTGTCTGTATCATCAGTGGCAACGCTTTCCGTGGGAATGCTCTTGCTCTCTGCCGTATTTTTAGCAGGAAACATCTCAGAAACAAATATAAGTAATATCCCTGCAAGACCTACGGCTATCACTATCTTCGTTTTCATAGGAAGCTTTTTAAGAGCCTTTATTTTCCCCTCAACTTTACTTTTCAGCAACGTTTATTCCTCCTGCACGATAACTTGAGTATCAGGCAGATCTTCTGCAATAAGCTTTTCAACGAGCCCTCTGTCGCTTGTTTTAGTCAAATATACCCTTACCGCTGTTATCTCTATTTCATTATATTCATTTATATCTGTGGTTATGTCCACTCTGACGTTTTCTATGCCATTCTTATTCAGCTTATCCAAAAAATATTCTTCAAGCCTGCTTTCGGATTCGGACAGATAATAAAGTTTCGTCGCTGTTGAAACGCTGTCAAACTCAGGCAGATCTGCAAGCTCTGTATAGTCGCTTAGGGTAACTTTGAAGCCATGTCCCATTACAGGTGTTATGACCGCAAGCAAAAGTATCACAGCAAGCACAGATCTAAGTTGTTTTTTCAAAGTTCCCTCAGGTGTGGCAATATCCGTCATAGAAGTTATCACGCCTATAATGCAGGCAATAAATATCACTGCTTTAACTGTATTCATTTTAAGCTCCTGTGTTCATGGCTGTCATTATTACAACTGATGTGGAAATAACGAACATTATAGAATAAGCCGCAAGGATGCTCACACCAATTGATAAAACCGAGTTTATGCTTTTAAGAAGTCCACCACTGTTGCTTATGCCAAAAATATCGTTTATGGTAGCGCCTATCCACACTGCAAGTTTTACTGCAAGAAGCGTAAGCAAAGGTTTCGCAACTATCACAGACATTATTATAACGCCTATCACGCCGACGCTTGTTCTTATTACGCCTATACTTCCCTTTACCGCTGAATAAGCTTCAGAGACCGAGCCGCCTATGATAGGTATAAAGCTTGAAGCCGCAAATTTAACGGCTCTTGCGGAGAGATTATCAGCCGCCGCTCCTGCAAAGCTTTGAATAGATAACAGCCCTGTAAATAGGGTCATCACAATGCCAAGCAACCATATGACCAGCTTTTTCACCGACTCTGCAAGGCTTCCAAGGTCAAGAGATGGGTTTATTGCAGAAACAAGGGTCACTGCAAGCACTGCCGACAAAAACGGCACAAGTATCGCATCTGCCAATATACCTGCGCTTTCACATATTATCAGCATAACGCCGTAATAGCCTGCTCCTGCCGCCGCACTACCGCCTGCTGTCGCCACGCTTGAAAATATGGGTATGTAGGACATCATGAAGCTGTTCATTTGTTCCATGGAAGTCTTTACAGAATAAAGACTGTCGGTGACAGTATCGCTTATAACAAGCACTGTGGTAAGAACACATATGAGCGTGAATACCTTGTCCACTGTACCCTCAGCTGACATTGACCTTACCAACACGCAGAGCATAGTGGCGGCTGTTATTTTCCCGAGCATTATAAGAGGGCTTCGCAAAGCAGCGGTAAAGCTTTCAAATATATGCCTTATCACATCAGAAGCATTTATATTTGCGGCAGAAGACGGATCTTCCAAAGTGATGTTATTATCTTCAAGTACAGTTTTTACATCTTCATCACCCTCAAAAGAAAGACCCTCGTTTATTTCGCTTATGAGCCTGTCATAATATTCATTGTTCTGTTCCTCACTGTCTGCATATACTCCCTGTGGTGTAAACATGACCGCAAGTATTATGATGACAGTGGCAATTATTTTTTTCATATGTTAATCCTATATAAGCAATGCTTTTACTATTTCTACAAATGCTTTAAAAAGCGGCAGCGATACCGAAAGCATTGCAAGTTTTCCTGCCAAAGTGACCTGTGACGCAAGTGCGTTTTCTCCGCAGTCCTTACAATAATCAGATGCAAGCTGTACGATATAGCATATGCCAAGTGACTTGAACAGTGTGGTAAGATACATATTGTCGATTCCTGACAGAGTGAAAAGGTCCTCAAAAACTGAGATAAGGTCTTTCACAAATGCTACCGAATGAAAAAGCACCAGTGCCGCCGCCGCAAGCACAGCCGCATATTTTATTTCACGGCTGTCTTTCTCAATGGCTTTGCACACTATGGTTGAGAAAACACAAAAGCACGCTATTGTAAATATTTTCATTAATACAATCCAAACACTTCTTTTATCGTTTCAAATAGATTTCCGATCTGCCTTACTATCATAAGCAAAACGACAATAAGCCCTGCAAGAGTTGTCATCATTGCCTGCTCGTCACGCTCCGCTCGTTTCAGCAAGAGATTTAACACGGCAACGATAATTCCTATGGCAGCGATTTTGAAAATAAGATCTATGTCCATAAAATTTTGTTCCCTTCATTATGGTTATCCTTTGCTATGGCTATATTAGCAGAATAGCGATAAAAGCCCCGCTGAGAACGCCTAAAGCTCTACATAGCCGCACCTGTGAGGTGAAATTCTCTGAAAGTCTGCTTATCTGCTCGTCAAGTGCGGCAAGGCTCATGGAAATGTATGCAAGCTGTCCATTTGTGTCTGTTGTGCCGAGTTTTTCAAAAAAATCTATGGCGGTCTGCCTGATTTCATTGTCAAAAAGCTTTGACCTATATATATCCTCGGTTATTCTTCTGCGGACATCAGGCGCAGAGGTATCTTGCGACAAAAATGTAAAGTCAGAATAATCCTTCTGCAAGCTAAGCTTTAAGATAATTTCCCCGAAAGTCATTCCGCCCTCAACCATTGCCCTTGTTTCAAATATCAACCGTCTGAAAAGCTTGAGATATTTCATTTGCCGTATCTTGTCCGTCGCCATTGCACAGCCCATTTGTGTGCAGGCGGATATGATCAGCACACAGCCTATTAGCTTTATCATTTCATGCTCCTGTTTTTGTAAATGATACCAGCCTGCCACACATTGTTCCTGTGCCTAGTACCGCAAGTGCGTCGAAAGCCTTGTCTTTTATGAGTTTTGAGATATAACGCCGCTTTTTAAGCTCATCAAGGCTTGAAGCATGGCATGAAGCAATAAGCTTCACTCCTGAGTTGAGCGCATACTGCAAAGCTTCGTTGTCCTCAGAAGAACCTATCTCGTCGCATATGAGTATTTGCGGTGACATGACCTTGACAGCCGTCATTATGCCCTCATATTTGTTGTAGAAATTGAACACGTCCGTCATTGCACCTATAAGATTTTGCGGCTCACCTGCCACTGTTGCGGCAAACTCGTTTCGCTCGTCTATAAGCGCAACACGCCAGCGTTCGCCAAGCTTTCTTGCAAGATCACGAAGCACTGTAGTTTTTCCTCCCGATGGCGGTGAAGCTATAAGCAGGCTCATTGGTTTGTCAGAAAAGCATTTTGCATATATCTCGTCTGAACTGCCTATCATTTCACGAGCTATCCTTATATTAAGAGAAGATATATTTTTTACCGACTCCACGGCATAACTCCTTGCAGGATCAAGAACGGCAGTTCCGCAGAAGCCTACTCTGCACCCTCCTGAAACCGTTATGTAACCTCTTGCTATCTCACGGTGAAAGCTGTGAAGAGAATTCTGAAATGCTCGCTGATAGATAGTTTCAATATCATCTGTGGTAACTTGAACGCTATCCCCGATATTGTTCATTAGTCTGCCGCTATCATTAACGAAATACTCTTTCGAGAATATGGTAACAGACAGCCGTCTACCTCTGCGAAGCCTTATTTCCTGTATCCTGTCACGCTCTATTTCTGGCACTGACATAATTGCTCCCCTTATGCGAGGGGTGAGCAGTTCGTAAACGTATTTTATCTTGCTGACTTCTCTTATCATTTTTTCACGCTCCTTTTGACTTGTCCTATGAAATAACTATGCTGTGAGCCTGCATTTTAGTACAAGATATTTGTATTCTCCTACATACGCAGATATCCATTATTGTATTTAATTATCACGCAAAATGCTTGAAATACTGTTGTATTTGTGATATAATGTTAATGCAATATGCACAAATATTGTGAAGATAAAAGAAACATACAAAACAAAGGAGAAAATTATGAACAACAGCTTAACTGAAGAACAGGTAAAAGTACTGAATATGTCACAAAGCGTGATAAATGAGGTAAGAAAGGTCATTATCGGCAAGGACGAGATAATCATAAAAGTCCTGCTGTCCATACTTGCAGGCGGTCATATCCTTATTGAGGATATTCCAGGAGTAGGAAAGACCACTCTTGCCGTGGCTCTTTCAAAGGCGCTTTCACTTGACTATAAAAGACTACAATTCACCCCTGATGTTTTGCCAACAGACGTGACAGGTTTTACCATACTAAATAAAGAAACACACAAGTTTGAATATAAGCAGGGTGCAGCACTCACAAATCTTTTTCTTGCAGACGAGATAAACAGAACCTCAAGTAAGACGCAGTCTGCGCTTCTTGAAGTAATGGAGGAGGGCAAGGTAACTGTGGACGGTATCACACATAAAATGCCTGACCCTTATATCGTTATCGCAACGCAGAACCCTGTGGGTTCAATAGGAACACAAATGCTCCCTGAATCTCAAATGGACAGATTTATCGTAAGGCTCACAATGGGTTATCCTAATCTTGAAAGCGAAGTCGCAATGCTAAAATCCAAGCAAAATCTCGTCCCTGTGGATAATGTAAGGCCTGTGGTGTCTGCGGAGGATATCCTTCAGGCAAGAAAAGTTGTGGAAAATATTTATGTTTCAGATCAGGTTTTCCAGTATATCGTTATGCTTGCAAATGCAACCAGAAATAATGAATATATAAAGTTGGGCCTTTCACCTAGAGGAACTATCGCACTACTCAGAATGACAAAGGCGACAGCGCTTCTTAAGGGCAGAGATTATGTTATCCCCGATGACGTTATATACAGCTTCAAGGACGTTGTTCTTCACAGGCTTGTGTTCAGCTCAAAGGCAAAGATAAACGGCTTCACAGGAGAACAGATACTCAAAGGAGTTATTTCCTCAGTTCAGGTTCCTAGAGTTAGCAAGTAACGGAGGAGCAAATGCTGGTTTTATATATAATATTATTTATCGCCTCTATCTTTTTCTATATATTATATGTGGGTAGCTTCTCTTTTTATCTCTTTGCATTTTTACTTGTTATGCCTATAATCTTATTCGTTATGCTCAAAAAAATGTCAAAGAAAATAAGCGTTGGTTTTATGAACACTCAGAAAACCGCAGGCAGATCGTCAAAGATACCAGTTGTGCTGAGATTGCAAAACCGCTCAAAGTTGCCTGTTGCCAATATGATTATAGAGATAGAATATTACAACACTCTTGACGGCGACAAAAATACAATGAAGATAAATACTCCCCTTTATCCTGATGATGTTCAGTATCTTACTTTGCACGTTTCTGCAAAGCATTATGGCACTGTCAGAATGAACATAAAACGCTGCCGCATTGTGGATATGCTGAAGCTTTTCAAGATAAGAGTAAGTACCGATGCTGCTTCCAGACTTTTTGGCGAAAGTACGTTCACTATAGTTCCTGACTATATACCTATCGAAAACAACATTGCGAATTATGCTGAAATGGGTCTTGAAACCGATGATTATTCCAAGACATCAAAGGGCGATGATCCCTCTGAGATTTTTGATATACACGAATATCATGATGGTGACAAAATAAACAGGATACACTGGAAGCTTACTGCAAAGCAGGATAAGACCATGGTCAAGGATTACTCTCTGCCAATATCAAACTCTATCGTGCTTATGGCGGATCTCCACCTTGATACAAATACAGACGATTATATGCTCATATATGATACTCTTGTAGAGGCTATAGCGTCTATATCCTATTATCTCATAGAAAATGACACACCTCATAAGGTAGTGTGGTATGATAAAAAGAAAGATAACAGCGAAGTAGTGAACGTTACAGACGAAGAAAGTGCAAGGCTACTTATAAGTCTGCTGTTGCAGGCTTCTGTTTATGATGAGCCTGACTTGTCTATGATAAATTACATCAATGAACCTGAGAGATATAAATGCGGTCACTTGATGTATTTTTCTCCCGCATATAACAGCAATCTCAGCGGCGTTATGAACGATAACGATCTGGCGTTCCGCTATTCCTATATGCTTATCACAAACAAAAAGAAAGACGACGTTATAAACGATGAGTTTGCAGAGGTCGTGAACGTTACTGCAAAACACGTTGCCGAAAGCATACAGGAAATATGTCTATAAAGGTGACAACATGAAAAAGAAAAGAATAAAAAGCAAAAACAAAGATATAGGATTTATCAGCAGCAATGGTATCTGCATTGACGGAGATATCCTTATGAATTGTGAGCGTGAGCATAATTCAGGCTCATTTCTATGGTTTCAGATACTCCTGACCTTTGTGACGACCATATGCACAGCGTTTATGGCAGTATCATTCCTTGATATGGAAATATACAAGACCACGATCATATATTACTCCGCCATGCTTTCACTTGTGTTTGGTCTGATGAAATCATCACACAAGATAATTAAGTTTTCTGCACTTGGTGTGATGATACTTCATGTAATTTACCTTGTGAGCAGGATACCTACAATAAAATACGGCTTGTTCGTTGTTATAGACAGATATCTTTCAAGGGCAAATCAACCTAACTCAACTCTTGGCGTTCAGCTTAGTGGAATTTCTACTATCGACTACCCATATCTTGCGTCAAATTTTTTCGTATTTTTTATAACTCTTGTTTGCCTTGGAACGGCAGCAGCCTGCCTTTACAGGATAGATTTTCCACTGCTATTCATCATTACATTTCCTGTTTTCGAGCTTGGAATGTATTGGGGTTGGGAGCCGTCAATGTGTACTGTTATTGGTCTGTTTATATGCTGGGTGACAGTGCTTGCACTGCACATAATAAACCACACAACTAACAAGGCAGGAAGAAAAAACACCTTTGCGGTGCATGAGCGAAAACGCACGTTTTATTTTACATCTGAAAAGCAAAAAGCTTGTTTCTATAACGTATTCATGAAATTCACGGCTATTTTAAGCTCGTTGGTACTTGCAGTTATAATGCTTTTCTCAGCAATAACAGGCTTTACACGTCCTGAGTCATTTGCAAAATACAGACATGATATTTCTACAGCAGTGTCAAATTTCTCTCTCACTGACCTGAGGAATGCTTTTTCAGATTATGACGGTGGATTTGATCTGTTTGGTATAAAAACAGTTGGTGGCACAAACGGAGGCGTTCTTGGCAAGACAGCAGGCATTAGCTTCAACGGCTCAACAGCACTAAAAGTGGTCACTCCAAAATTCTCTAATACACTATATCTCCGTGGATATGTAGCAGGCGTTTATAACGACAATAGCTGGACTCCTGTTGACGTGAATGGCAATGAAGACACCTTCTCTGATGATTTTGAGCAAGGCAAGATATGGGTGCAGGATCTGGATTATGACCTTATCCAACGCAAATACGCTGATCTGACCCCTGCTCAAATTTCTGTATCTGTTCTCGGCGCAAGCAAGAAATTTGTGTATGCACCATACGCTTCTTTATATTCAAGTGATGGAAACACAGACGATAAAAAAATGCGTCCTACCACTGAGTCATATGTCAAATTAAGTTCAACAAAGTATTCTCTTTACTATTTTGACCCCTCTCTTATAGAAGAAAGGCTTGAAGCCCTCCCTGAGGCTATAGCCACAGAAGTGCCTGCATTGTCTGTTAATAAGGACAGAGGTGTTGACGCTTACTCAGAGTTTGTTCACCAAAAATATATGGACGTTCCAAAGTCTGATGAGCTTGATAAGGCATATAAAGAGATACTCAACGAATATCTTGGCGTGGATATTTACCACAAGGGTGATTGGACTTATGAAGAAATAAGCACTGCAATAAGAAACTATTTCTCTGATAACTTCACTTATACCCTTGAACCGGGTGTTACTCCAAAAGGTGAAGATTTCATAGATTATTTTTTAGGTACACAAAAGGAGGGTTATTGTTCATATTTCGCAACGGCAGGAGCAGAGCTTTTAAGAATGTTTGGCTATCCGTCAAGATATGTAGAGGGATATGTGGTGCTTAATTCACAGCTCGGTGAACCTGAAGATGATTCAACATACGAGGTAAGTGTCAAGGACAAATGTGCGCACGCATGGGCTGAGGTATTTATAGACAATGCAGGTTGGTATCCTGCAGAATTCACACCAGGTTATGATAATGATAATCCTAATCTTACACAACAAGAGAAAGACCCTAAGGAAGTTACAACGACTAAAAGCACAGAAAGCAAGCCTACGACTACCACACAAAATGGCGGTCAGGGTGGCACTACTTCAGTGGTTACTAAGAAGCCTGCAAACAGTTCAAAAGCTTCAACAACAAAGAAAACAAATTCTGCAAGCAACGGACATGGTGCCGGAGTGATGTCAGGCGCTGGGAAAACTTCTGTTTCATCAAGAATAACAGAAAACAACAGCGACCATGGCTCATTTGTAGGAATTTTCATCACTCTGGGCGGACTTCTGCTTATGGGCTTCGGTTTTGTAGTCCATAGAGATGTAAAAGTAAAGAAAATGCGTTCGGAACTAAGTAATGGGAACAATAGATCACGCACTGTGGCGGTATATCGCTATATGCTCAAATATTTGAAGCTTATAGGCATTGCCGACAGCAGAAATATTACAGACTTACAGCTTTGTGACAGGTTAACAGAAAAATGCCAGGAAATGCAAATCAATGATTTCTCTCATATGATAAAATATATCGGAGAACTTGCGGTCAAAGCGGAAATGAGCAACTCAGTAATATCTGATGAGGAACTCGAAACTGCACTTTCTTATTTTGAAATCGTAAAGGACAAGATCGTCCTGCCAAAGCTTTCGGGTGCTAAGCTTCTTAATGCAAAATTTGTTTACTGTCTATATTAGAGGGAAAAAGCCACGCTCGGTGTGGCTTTTTTAACCTCAATGATATTACCAAAAAGCTGATCGGTGATTTTTTTATATGAAATATATGTTTAATGCAAATATGGATATGATATTATCAGTAGGATAACTTTTTGAATATTTTAGAAAGGAATGATCGGATTGCGAAAAATAAAAAATACAATAATATTTATTGTTACAGTTGCTATACTTACAATGTTCTGCTCTTGCTGTAAACGCTCTGAGATAAAACTGGGATCCGGCAATGAAGGTGGTATATATTATAAATTTGCTGACACTCTCAGTGATATTGATGAAAACATCACAAATATAAGAACGGCTGGTTCTCAGGCTAACATGCGGCTTTTAAAGGACGGCTTTATCAACATGGGAATAGTCCAAAGCGATGTCCTGTCTGAAGCAGTGAATGGCACAGGAGATTTTAATGGTAACAAAATAAACAACGTCCGTGCAGTTGCGGCTCTTTACATGGAGTCTTTTCAGATAATCGTTCCGGCTGACTCAGATATTCAAACTCCTGCTGATCTGAAAGGAAAAAAGGTCTCTGTGGGCGAAGAAGATTCTGGCGTAGCAAAAAATGCAGAGTACATTTTAAACTCTGTAAGTCTTGACTATAACATGATAGATGTGTGCAACATGAACTATCAGAAGTCTGCAGAGGCACTTAAAAACGGCTCTATCGATGCATTTTTCGTGGTACTTGGTGCTCCATGTGATGTTATAACACAGCTTTCTGAGGAAATGGATATAAGAATATTGCCTCTTGATGACAGAACAATATCATATATGACGAATCTTTATGACGGATACTATGAAACTGTAATAAAGGCAGGAACTTATAAAGGCATTGACGAAGACGTCAAGACTGTCGGCGTAAAGGCTGTTCTTGTGGCAAGCCAAAAGATGGACAGCGACACTGTAGCAGATATCACGAAAATGCTTTTTGAGGAAAATGACCAGATAAAGAAAAGGATCTCATTTGCGAAAAATGACACAAAATTTGCGACAAATAATATACCGTGTGCTTTTCATAAAGGGGCAGTGGAATATTATAACAGCATTGGAACTGCTATAACAGAGGAGGATAAAATTTGAAAACAATAAATGTGGATATGTATCAAACTCTTGCGGTGGCAGTAGGAGTCTTGTATTTAGGGGGATTTCTCAAAAAGAAAGTCAGATTTCTTGAAACCTTCTGTATTCCCTCTCCTGTCATCGGCGGAATTATTTTTGCTATCATATCATGTATTCTTCACGTCGCAGGAATAGTCGAATTTCAGTTTGATGAAACGCTAAAAACAGTTTGCATGGTCATGTTCTTCACTTCTGTTGGCTTTCAGGCAAACATTAAAGTTTTGAAAGCAGGCGGTAAAAGTCTTATTGTATTTTTATTATGCCTGATAGTGCTGATATTTGCGCAGAATGCGGTTGCCGTAGGACTTTCAAAGCTATTGGGAGTAAGCTCGCTGGTAGGTATGTGTACAGGATCTATCCCTATGGTAGGCGGTCACGGAACGTCAGGTGCTTTTGGCACAGTGCTTGAGGACCTTGGTCAGCAAGGAGCAACAAGCCTCTGCACAGCAGCGGCTACTTTTGGATTGATTATAGGCTCTGTAATGGGCGGACCTATCGGCAGAAAGCTTATACTCAAACACGATCTGCTGAAAACAGTTATTCCCGAGGACGACTCTATACTTGTTGAGGACGAACAAAAACATCACCGTTCTGTAAGCATGTATGCACCTGCAGCTTATCAGCTTGCGATAGCAATGGGAATAGGCACGTTTGTATCATGGGTGCTTTCATATTCAGGCATGACTTTTCCTGTGTATATCGGATCAATGATCGTTGCAGCATTTATGAGAAACATCGGTGAATACAGCGGTAAAATACACATACACATGGGTGAAATAAATGATATCGGTGGTATTTGTCTTTCACTTTTTCTTGGAATAGCCATGATAACATTGAAACTCTGGCAGCTTGCCGAGCTTGCATTGCCTATGATAATCATGCTTGTTGCACAGGTGCTTCTTATGGCAATGTTCTCATACTTTATCGTATATAATGTAATGGGAAGAAACTATGATGCGGCAGTGCTTGCGGCAGGAACTTGCGGTTTCGGAATGGGTGCAACGCCAAACGCTATGGCTAATATGCAGGCTTTAACAGCAAAATTTGCCCCTTCAATAAAGGCTTATATGCTTGTTCCTATTGTTGGAAGTATGTTTGCCGATTTTATAAACAGCCTTGTTATAACAGGATTTATCAACTTTATTAATTAACGGAGGAGAAAGAATATGGACAAAAAGAACAAACATCTTGACTGTTACACGGATAACCTTGCTTTTCCAGAAGTTCATGTTGAAGATGTAAAAACAGAGCATGACGAAAACGAAAATGATGACGGATCAGGTGTGATATTCGACAACTTGGCGATACCTGAGATAAAGATAAATCCTAAAAAGAAGAAAAAATAACAAATATCCGATTTTCTGAAAGCAAACAGAAAATCGGATATTTTTATTTCATATTGGCGATATATTCTCTTATCTCTTTTTCCACACGGATAACGTCCTCGTGAAGCTCCTGAGCTGACATTCTGAAAGCACCGCTGCCCATGATTATGACCTGCTCCATGCCGTCAGATGTGGCGACACGTACCTTATGCTCACGGCTGAGCTTGTGGGCTGTGCGTTCGATATAAGTGTCAGCCGTTTCGGCTTCTTTGGTATAAACTATACTGATATTGTGGTAATTTTCCACCACACGCTCCTGCTCTTTGACCTTGTATGCGTCAAAGACGAGTATCAGCTCACATTGCTTGTATCCCTGATAGTTGCAAAGCCTGTTCACAAGCATACTTCGTGCAAGGTCAAGGCTCTCGTTGGCAGCCTTTTTCAGCTCGTCCCAAGAGAAAATTATGTTATAGCCGTCAACCAGCAAATATTCCACGCCTGAATATATCTGCTTCGGCTTAGCAGCTGATTTGACCGTTTTTTCAGGTGTCCTCATTGCGTAGCGTTTATCACGGTCTATTTTGCCATATGTCCGCTCAAATATTTCCATAAGTTCTTTGTCGCTTGCAGCACGCCTTACAAAATCTTCTGCACGGTCATATGGCCTTGGCTCAGGTGCTTGTCTGCGTCTGTCCTCAGGGGGAATATGAAGTTTTTCTGGCACTTCGTCCCATTTGACGTTATAGCCTGCACCATGGGAACAGAAAACGGAATCCGCTGTATTTTCAAGGTCGCTGTCAGGGTCATATCCACATTCAGTTAAAACAGCGGAAGTGTTGTGACATTCACGGTAGCCGTCAGCTATACATATAAGCTTTCCAAGACCCTTTGTATAGCTCACCACCTGCTGCTGATAGCCTCGCATTTCTGATACTGGTGCACTGCCTTTAATGACAGAGAACTCCCCTGTCACCTCAGGTGATGAGAAAGTTCCGCCCATGTTTTGGATATCGGTGATAGCACGTCCCACGTTATGCTGCGGCACTTCAAGTGTAAAGCTGTAGTACGGTTCGAGCAAAACCGAATTTGCACGCCTCAGGCCGTGCCTTACAGCACGGTAGGTCGCCTGACGGAAATCACCGCCCTCTGTGTGTTTCAGATGTGCCCTACCCGACACAAGAGTTATCTTCATATCAGTTATAGGCGAACCAGTGAGCACGCCAAGATACTTTTTCTCCTGCAAATGGGTAAGAACAAGTCTTTGCCAGTTTTTGTCCAGCGTATCTTCACTGCATTCGGTTGCAAAACGCAGACCCTTGCCACGCTCCAGCGGCTCGAGCTTCAAATGCACCTCAGCATAATGCCTGAGCGGTTCATAGTGACCATAGCCGTAGACAGGCTCTGCAATAGTTTCTTTGTATGCAATGCTTCCCTCGCCAAAATGAATGTCGATGTCAAAGCGTCGCTTGAAGAGGCTTTTCAGTATTTCAAGCTGCACCTCGCCCATTATGCTGACGTGTATTTCGCCAAGCTGTTCATTCCAATCGACGTGAAGCTGTGGGTCTTCATTTTCAAGCACACGAAAATATGACAGCAGAGTGTGCATATCCATATCACACACAGGTTCGACACGATAGGTAAGAACAGGCTCCAACAGTGGTTTTGCAGAATCCTGCTCACAGCCAAACCCCTGCCCTGCATAGGTTTTAGTCAGACCTTCGACCGCACAGACAGTGCCTGTTTCGGCGGAATCTGCACTGCGGTATTTTGCCCCTGAATATATTCTTATCCTGCTGATTTTTTCCGAGAAGCTTTCTCCCTCAATGGACGTGTAATCCACAAGGTCACGCACTTTAATTTTTCCGCCCGTTATCTTCATAAAAGTTAAGCGTGAGCCACCGTCCTCTGAAATTTTATACACTTTTGCGCCCAAAGTACCGCTGTCATTTACACACGGTGCAAGTTCTGCAAGGGCATTCATGAATTTTTCTATGCCTTGCAATTTTAATGCTGAACCAAAAAAACATGGAAATATCTTTCGCTGAGCCACCGCCGCTGACAGCAGTTCGTTAGAAGCTGTGCCATTTTCCAGAAACACATTCATGATATCTTCGTCAAAGACTGCACAATCCTCTGCGACTTCGGACTTCATACGGCAAAAATCTACAAATCCAGTGCCAAGGCGACCCTCTAGGCTGTTCATAACAAAAGTCTTATCAGCACCGTCCAAGTCCATTTTGTTTACAAAAACGAAAGTTGGGACGTTATAGCGCCTTAACAGCCTCCAAAGAGTTTGGGTATGGCTCTGCACACCGTCAGTGCCGCTTATAACAAGCACTGCAAGATCAAGCACCTGTAATGCACGCTCAGTTTCCGCTGAGAAATCGACATGACCAGGTGTGTCAAGCAAGGTGAAAGATGTGTTTTTATATTCAAATTCTGCGGGTTTTGAGAAAACAGTTATACCTCTGTTTTTTTCAATCATATCCGTGTCAAGAAAAGCGTCGCCGTGGTCTACACGTCCGACCTTTCTTATTTTGCCAGACAAATAAAGCATTGCTTCCGAAAGCGTCGTCTTGCCTGAGTCGACGTGGGCAATTATGCCTATTACTGTTTTTTTCATATTTTCTTCCTATTTGCTAAATTTCAATGTACTCCATTTCATTCTTCATTTGCACAAATCCAAACTTTTCATATAAAGACCTGCCCATTTCTGCGATATAAAGGGTTCGTATATATGCTTTCTTCATGCTATCTAATTATAAATCATTTTCAAGAAAGTTTTGTATTTTATCATTAAGAAACATCAGAACATCCTTATGATCAGACAAAATGTCCGTTTCAAATCTTTCCTTATTTAGAAAGTATTCAACCATAATTCTATTATCATCCTGATACGATTCTAATAAACTTTCTATCGACAAGGGATAAACTCCTGTTGCACAAAAGCGTTCTTGTCTTAATGCAAACATGAGCGGCTTCAAAATATATGTCGAAATTTTTTGGTGCGTAAGTAATTCTTTTGGCTCATCTACACATATATAATGGCGAACACTCATTAAAATATTTGCTAAATTTTTCTTATAGGATAACTGTATCTTTTCATTTATATTTTCGATTTTCACCAATTGCTCACCATACAATAAAACACTATTTAGTTCAGCAATTGCATATTCTGACCAATCTTCAAATATTTTGCTTTTATATTCGTCTACGGATAAGCATTGAGTATTTATCTCCAACAAATCATAAGGGATAGATGTGTTTCTTGCACAATGCCCAACATTTTCTAAGACATATTGATTTATTGTACTAAAGATACAAAACACGTCTAAATCAGAATTATCATTTGCATCTCCTCTCGCATAACTTCCAGTCAAATAAACCATTAATAAGTATTCACCTAATCTATTTTTTAAGGCTGACACAAATTCACTCAATACTTTCTCATAATCATGATTTACTTTATTTGCTGGTATCACTCTTCTCATAAACAAGTTCCTTCATTATTTAGTCTGTTACTTCTGGGTCTCCAATTTCTTCATTTCCTAAATAAACTTTATACGCTTTTCCTTCATACAAATTCATGATCTGTCGGCGTAATTTTGAAGGATATAATGGTGTTGTATTTAATGTTTTAATATCTAACCAATCATATCCAACTTGATTTGTATCACTTTGCAAGACGGCATTTTCAAGTTTTCCAATATACTCACATAAAAACACCAAATCTACACGATGAAATTTTTCTCCATGTAAACCCTCTATAACAAACGCTAAATCTTTCACAACTACCCGCAATCCCATTTCTTCTGCCACTTCTCTACAAACTGCTTCAGGAAGAAGTTCCTCCACATCTTGTCCGCCGCCGGGCATAATATACCATTCTTCTTTTCCGTCACTTATTTTGATTGCCAACATCTTATCATCTTTAATAATTAATGCTTTTGCTGCATTTCTTACAGTTCTATCCATAATATCTCCAACGTTACTTGTATCGCTGTGGAACTGTTGTCACCACAAACATATTATCCTATACGCTAAACTGCCATGCCCTATAAAAAGCGGCATGTTTAACCAATGTGTGTAAACCACACCGCTAAGCTAACTGTCCTGATTTACTGCGCTTTCCTTGTTATCAATACCACACACTCCACGTGGCTCGGTTGTTCAACGAAAAACATACTCAACCCCTATTGTACGAGGAAATGGTGGAACGCACCTTTTCCATTAAAATCTAGTGGTTCGAGCCTGTGATAACCTTGAATTATCCTATAATTTGTATAGGCAAACAGGGTAAAGCTCTGTTCCTTAAACTTCATTTTTCATGTCATTCCTACAAACTGGAAGTTGTATCATCATTTATCTTTTTTTGAAAAAAGAAGACTGCCAGATATACCAAAAGATATACCCAGACATATTCCGATTCCAATTCCAGCCATGCTATTTAAGACATTTATAAAAACAACGCTCCAAAGTATTGCTGCGATTATTCCGATAGTGATTCCTATAATTATCCTTTTGTTGTTCATCAGATTTATCCTCCATAAATTCCGATTTATCTAATTTCTATTAATATCTATTTCACTGTTCATGAACCCCTCAAAACGGTCGAATTGCAGGATTGGCCGTCAGCTTTTTGTCCTATAAAATTCTCTCCAAACACCCTGACATCTAATCCACTCACTCAATTTGCATTATCTAATCCGAGGTTACAACCTGAACGAAATTTTGCGTTGGATATGTTTCCGCAAGATACAGCCAAGCATTTGCAGCAGTTGTGCGTATAATTTAAACTGCTGCAAAAGTCAGCAAACAAGCCGAATTTTATATTGCTTAATTATTTTCTTGACATCAAGACTACGGTTTCGATGTGTGCTGTGTGGGGGAACATATCTACGGGTTGGATTTTTTGGGCTTTGTAGGGGCTGTTTTGGGTTAGGTAGGCTAAATCTCTTGCCAATGTTTCGGGGTTGCAAGAAACATAGACAACCTTTTTCGGAGACATTTTGATTAGTGAGTCGAGAAATTTTCGGTCACTTCCGGCTCTTGGCGGATCCATGAACACAACATCGGGCTTTTCGTCCTCGTCTGCAGCTTCTCTCATGAACTCGCCCGCATCGGCTTTGTAGAAACGGATATTTTTCAGATTATTTGCTCTTGCATTTACGATTGCATCCCTCACGGCATCGCCGTTAAGTTCTGCACCGATAACATTGCCTGCACCGTTTTTGGCGGCAATTATGCCGATTGTGCCGATTCCGCAGTAGGTGTCAAGCACGGTTTCGTTGCCTTTGAGATTTGCAAATTCAATTGCTTTGCCGTACAAAACTTCGGTTTGAATGGGGTTAATTTGGTAAAAGCTTTTCGGCGAAATTCTGAACCTGCAACCGCAGAGAATATCCTCAATATAACCCTTGCCGTACAGCACTTTCTGATTGTCACCGAGTACAAGGTTGGTGCGGTAGGGGTTTATATTTTGCACAATGGTTGTGATTTCGGGAAACTGTTTCAGAATCGCTTTTACAAAATTGTTTTTTGACGGAAAAACAGGTGTACCTGTCACAAGCACAAGCATAATCTGATTTGTCGCAAAGCCTCTTTTCACAAGAATGTGACGGAGAAAACCTTTGCCTGTGTCCTCGTTATAGGTTGTCATTCTGAAAGAGGGGAGGAGCTTGCGTACTGCAACAATGATTTTGTCGGCAATAACATCCTCTGTCTGACAGCTGTCAATTCCGACAACATGATGACTGCCCGACTGATACACACCCGAAATGATTTTGCCCTTTTTGTCCGTATAAAAAGCCGCCTGAACCTTGTTGCGGTAGTGGTAGGGAGTTTTCATTCCGATAATTTTTTCAACGGTGCAAAAGCGTTTGAGAAGTTTTTCGACTTTCTTCTGCTTGAATTCAAGCTGTTCGGGATATGACAGATTTTGCAGCTGACAACCGCCGCATTTTTTGTAAACGGGACAGCTTTGTTTATTGGTTTCAGGTCTGTTACTCATAATATTTCCTCACATTTTATTGCATTGTATATATCCTTTATTTTATCATCAATCATATTGATATGCAACAGAAACAAACCCTAAATGACAAAGAAAAACGCAGGAGGGAAATCCGCTCCTGCGCTTTCTGATTATTAACCGGTATATCGAAAAATTGAGGATTATCAGGTTATTTGTAATCAATTAAAGATTTGTGTATCCCATAAGGCTTTCGTCAACCTCTTTGGCAACATCTCTGCCCTCACGAATCGCCCAGACAACAAGTGACTGTCCTCTGTGCATATCGCCTGTAACAAATACATTTTCAACATTTGTCTTGTGTGAGCCTTCTGCCGTTGCAACATTGGTTCTTGCGTTTGTTTCAACACCGAATGCCTTGGTTACATAGTTTTCGCTGCCGAGGAATCCTGCCGCAATGAGTACGAGTTCAACATCAACCTTGTATTCTGAGCCTTCAACCTCTTTCATCATAAGTCTGCCTGTTTTAGCATCCTTTTCGGGTTTAAGCTTAACAAGCTCCGCACCTACAAGATTACCGTTTTTGTCAGCAATGAACTGTTTAACGGTTGTCTGATAAACTCGTGGATCGTGACCGTAAACTTCAATAGCCTCTTCCTGACCGTAGTCTGTTTTGCAGACTCTCGGCCATTGCGGCCATGGGTTATCGGCACTTCTTGTGTCGGGAAGTTTAGGCATCATTTCAAGCTGGAGAACGGATTTTGCACCGTGTCTGATGCTTGTGCCGACGCAGTCGTTACCTGTGTCGCCGCCGCCGATTACCATTACATTCTTGCCTTTTGCGCTGATGAATGTACCCTCTCTGAGGTTGCAGTCGAGAAGTGACTTTGTTGTTGATTTGAGGAAGTCAACGGCAAAGTGAATGCCGTTAGCCTCTCTGCCGGGAACTTTGATATCTCTCGGATTTGATGCACCGCAAGCAAGGATTACACGGTCAAAGTCCTTGAGAATTTCGCTTGCCTTGATGTCTTTGCCGACATTTGAGCAGGTTTCAAAGGTTACGCCTTCTTCTTCCATAATGTTAATCTTGCGTTCGATAACATCTTTTTCAAGCTTCATATTCGGAATGCCGTACATAAGCAGACCGCCTACTCTGTCATTGCGTTCAAATACCGTTACAGAGTGACCACGCTGATTGAGCTGGTCGGCTGCGGCAAGTCCCGATGGACCCGAACCGATGATTGCAATTTTCTTGCCTGTTCTTACCTTTGGAATTCTTGCGTCTGCAAGACCTTCTTCATAGGCATTTTCAATGATTCCGTATTCATTGGCTCTTACGCTGACAGCGTCACCGTTTGCACCGCAGGTGCATGCCTTTTCACAGAGAGCGGGACATACACGGGATGTGAATTCTGGGAAGTTGTTTGTAACTTTAAGACGGTTGTAAGCCTGTTCCCAGTTGCCCTTGTAGATGAGGTCATTCCATTCGGGAATGAGGTTGTTAAGCGGACAGCCTGAGAATGCAGAACCAATCTGCATTCCTGCCTGACAGAAAGGCACGCCGCAGTCCATGCATCTTGCACCCTGTTTTTGCTGATCCTCTTTGCTGAGGGGATCGTGAAATTCGTCAAAATTTTTGATTCTTTCTTTTACGGAGTATGCCGGGGCATCCTCACGCTTATATTCCATAAATCCTGTTGGCTTTCCCATAAATATCCCCTCCTTATTTATTATTCACAATTTCGTAGAAAGCTTCAATCTGTGCCTGCTCGTTTGTAAGACCTTTTTCTTCATAAGCGGCAATTGCAGCCATCATTCTCTTGTAGTCGTGCGGAATAATCTTCTTGAATTTCGGAAGATACTCGTCAAAGTTATCAAGGATTTTCTTGCCTCTCTGTGAACCTGTTGCTGCAACATGTTCTTCAATAAGCGTCTTGAGTTCGATTATATCGTACTTTTCGGATACTTCCGAGAAGTGAACCATTTCCTTGTTAAGCTTTGTGTAAAGATCTCTTTCTTCATCAAGAACATAGGCAACACCGCCGGACATACCTGCGGCAAAGTTTTTGCCTGTTTTGCCGATAACAACAACTCGACCGCCTGTCATATATTCACAACCGTGGTCGCCGACACCCTCAACAACTGCCGTTGCGCCTGAGTTTCTTACGCAGAAACGCTCGCCTGCAACACCGTTGATGAATGCCTTGCCGCTTGTTGCGCCGTAAAGTGCAACATTACCGATGATGATGTTGTTACCTGCGTCAAATGTTGAGTTCTTCGGAGGATAAACTACCAGCTTACCGCCTGAAAGTCCCTTGCCGAAGTAGTCGTTTGAGTCGCCCACAAGTTCAAGTGTGAGTCCCTTTGGAATGAATGCGCCAAAGCTCTGACCGCCCGAACCGTTGCAGACTACTGTAAATGTATCGTCATCAAGGTTGTTGTAATGCTTTCTTGTAACCTCAGAACCGAAGATTGTACCGAATGAACGGTCTGTGTTCTTAACATTGACTTCAACCTTTTTCTTTGTGCCTTTTGCAAGAACCTTTGCAAATTCTTTGCAGAGGATTCTCTCGTCAAGCGTTGATTCAAGCTTGAAATCATAAAGGCTCTTTTTGTTGTATTCAACCTTTTCCGAAACAAAGTCTGTATCAAGAATGTTAGAAAGGTCAACCTCGGCAGCCTGTCCTGTGATGCCTTCTTTTCTCTTGATGAGGTCAATTCTTCCGACAAGCTCATCAACGGTTTTTACACCGAGCTTTGACATATATTCACGAAGTTCGCTTGCTACAAACTTCATAAAGTTTATTACATATTCGGGCTTGCCGCAGAATCTTTTTCTGAGCTCGGGGTTCTGTGTGGCAACACCGAACGGACAGGTATCAAGGTTACATACTCTCATCATTGCACAACCGAGAGTTACAAGCGGAGCAGTTGCAAAACCAAATTCCTCTGCACCGAGCATTGCGGCAATTGCAACATCACGGCCGTTCATAAGTTTACCGTCGGTTTCAATAACAACCTTGTTACGAAGGTCGTTCATAATGAGTGTCTGATGAGCCTCGGCAAGACCGAGTTCCCACGGCAGACCTGCATTGTAGATTGAGTTTCTCGGAGCAGCGCCTGTACCGCCGTCATAACCTGAAATAAGGATTACGCCTGCACCTGCTTTTGCAACGCCTGCGGCAACCGTACCTACACCGCATTCCGAAACGAGCTTAACAGAGATTCTTGCGTCTTTGTTAGAATTTTTGAGATCGTAGATAAGCTGTGCAAGGTCCTCGATTGAGTAAATGTCGTGGTGAGGTGGGGGAGAGATGAGCGATACACCCGGTGTTGAATGACGGGTTTTTGCAATCCAGGGATAAACCTTTTTGCCCGGAAGATGTCCGCCTTCGCCCGGCTTTGCACCCTGAGCCATTTTAATCTGAATTTCGTTTGCGGATGTGAGGTATCTTGATGTAACACCGAAACGACCTGACGCAACCTGCTTGATTGCAGAACATCTGTCAACCTTCTGTCCTTTTGTGAGAAGTCGTTCAAGGCTTTCACCGCCCTCACCGGAGTTTGACTTGCCGTGAAGCTGATTCATTGCAATCGCAAGTGTTTCGTGAGCCTCCTGTGAGATTGAACCGTAGGACATAGCGCCTGTCTTGAAACGCTTTACGATTGAATCAACGCTTTCAACCTCATCAAGCGGAACAGGAGTTTCTGCAAAGTTGAAGTCGAAAAGACCTCTGATATTTACAGGATCCATTTCTTCGGAAATCATATGAGAATACTTTTTGTAAAGCTCATAATCGCCTGTTCTTGTTGCCTGTTGGAGCATATATATAGTCTGCGGATTGTAGAGGTGTTCCTCTTTGCCGCTTCTGAACTTGTGTGAACCACGGGATTCAAGCTCATCGCTTACACCGAGGTCAAGCGGATCAAATGCCGCTGTGTGAAGTTTGTCAACATTCTTTTCAATATCCTTGATTGTGATACCGCCGATTCTGCTGACTGTGCCTGTGAAGTATTCGTCAATAACATCCTTGCCGATACCGATAGCCTCAAAAATCTGTGAGCCCTGATATGACTGGATTGTTGAGATACCCATTTTTGACGCAATCTTTACGATGCCGTGGAGAACTGCGCTGTTGTAATCGTCAACTGCTGCGTAGTAGTCCTTGTCAAGAAGGTCGTCACCGATAAGCTCGTGGATTGTTTCCTGAGCAAGATACGGGTTGATTGCACTTGCACCGTAGCCGAGAAGTGTTGCAAAATGATGAACTTCTCTCGGCTCACCGCTTTCAAGTATCATTGCAAGTGAGGTTCTCTTCTTTGTTGCAACAAGGTGCTGATGAAGAGCGGATACTGCAAGAAGTGACGGAATTGCAAGATGGTTTTCGTCAACTCCTCTGTCGGAGAGGATAAGAATATTTGCACCATCATTGTAAGCCTTGTCAGCTTCAACGAAAAGTCGCTTAACAGCCTTTGAAAGTCTTGTGTTCTTGTAGTAGAGAATCGGGATAACCGCAACCTTAAAGCCCGGAATGTGCATATTCTTGATTTTGAGAATATCGGTTGATGTAAGAATCGGGTTGTGAATCTTCATAACCTTGCAGTTTTCGGGACGCTCCTCAAGGATGTTGCCGTCCTCACCGATATAAATTGTTGTTGATGTTACAACTTCCTCACGGATTGCGTCAATCGGTGGGTTTGTAACCTGTGCAAAGAGCTGTTTGAAGTAGTTGAAAAGCGGCTGCGGTTCTTTTGAAAGAACTGCAAGCGGACTGTCTGTACCCATTGCGGCAATTGACTCTGTGCCGTTCTTTGCCATAGGAAGGATTGATGTCATAACATCTTCGTAGGTATATCCGAAAGCCTTCTGGAGTTTTTGTCTTTCTTTATATGAATGCTCCTCAACCTTCATATTAGGAATTTTGAGGTCTTTAAGACAAACAAGATTACTGTCGAGCCATTCGCCGTAAGGCTGTTTTGACGCATAATACTCTTTGAGTTCATCGTCATCAATGAGTCTGCCCTGAACCGTATCGACAAGGAGCATTTTGCCCGGGCGAAGTCTTTCCTTTGTAACAATCTTTGCGGGATCAATAGGAAGTGCGCCGACTTCCGATGAAAGAATGAGGTTGCCGTCATCCGTGATGTAGTATCTTGACGGACGCAGACCGTTACGGTCAAGAACCGCACCCATAATGTCACCGTCAGAGAAAAGGATTGACGCAGGACCGTCCCACGGCTCCATCATTGTTGCATAATACTGATAGAAGTCCTTTTTCTTCTGGCTCATTGTGCCGTTATTATCCCACGGCTCCGGAATTGTAATCATAACGGCAAGAGGAAGCTCCATACCGCTCATTACGAGAAATTCAAGTGTGTTATCAAGCATTGCAGAGTCTGAACCCTCTGTGTTTACAACAGGGATAACCTTGTCAAGGTCGCCCTTGAGATGCTCTGAACGCATTGTTTCCTCACGGGCAAGCATCTTGTCAGCGTTGCCTCTGATTGTGTTGATTTCACCGTTGTGAACAATCATTCTGTTAGGATGAGCTCTCTGCCAGCTTGGATTTGTGTTGGTTGAAAAACGGGAGTGAACCATAGCGATTGCAGACTCGTAATCCTCGTCCTGAAGATCAAGGAAGAAGTTACGGAGATCGCCGACAAGGAACATACCTTTATATACAATAGTTCTGCTTGAAAGCGAAACTACATATGTGTCTTCATTACTCTGTTCAAAAACTCTTCTTGCAACATAGAGCTTTCTGTCGAACGGAAGACCTCTTTTTACACCGTGAGGTCTTTTGATAAAGCACTGCATAATTGCAGGCATACATTCAACAGCTCTGTGACCGAGTACCTCGGGCTTTGACGGAACATTTCTCCAACCGAGAACTGTAAGACCTTCTTTTTCTGCAATGATTTCAAACATCTTCTTTGCCTGATTTCTTGCAAGCTCATTCTGAGGGAAGAAGAACATACCTACAGCGTAATCTCTTTCGGAACCGAGCTTAATGCCGATTTCAGCAGCTGCCTTCTTAAAAAATTTGTGTGAAATCTGGAGAAGAATACCTACGCCGTCACCTGTTTTGCCTTCGGCATCCTTACCTGCTCTGTGTTCGAGAGTTTCAACAATTGTCAGAGCGTTTGCCACGGTGTCGTGTGACTTGATACCCTTAATATTAACAACAGCTCCGATACCGCAGTTATCATGTTCAAACTTCGGAGAATACAGAGTCTTGTTGTTCTCTCTGACTGTCTGTTCCATTAATGATCACCCTTTCCTGTTAATCACAAAAATTATTCAGCGGACTTTTTTATATACATATATATGTAAAAGGAAGTTTGCTTTCGTAAACTTATCGGTTCAAAGTGGCAATTAATGTTCTGCCGGTTAATAATCAATCATATATATGTAATTGTAAAATGCCCAATCTCTTCTCAGCGGTAAAACCGCTATGCTCAGCCTGTGCTATATCCTGCAAAGGTGAATGTGCAGGTCGGCTGATGTTCTGAAATGCCCTGTCATCGTTGATCAAGAAAAATCAGCACTTAGATTATATAACTATACATTGTGCTTTGTCAAGGGAAAATAGAGGAAAATTGCAACTTTTAAGGGCAAAACTTTCATTTTACTGTGATTGTTGTAGAAAATATGCAACTCTTATTGGTGTTTCAGCTTAATTTTGCAGGAAATTTAATAAAACTTGCAATTTCAAAACTTTTTTCAAAAAATGTATTGACAAATTCGCAAAAGTGGAATATACTAACAACATCAAAGACAGCAAGGGCGCTGTGAGCTGAGGCTTACAGTGTCCTTTTCTGTTTTTATAAAGCAAAAATCAGACCATTAAAATTTATTTTCAAAATGGATAGGAGAGAATTAAAATGGCAAAAGTTCCCGAAATTTTTGGCAGCATGGTATTTAATGACCAGAAGATGCAGGAAAGACTTCCAAAGTCAACTTACAAGGCTTTGAAAAAGACAATCCAGAACGGTGAACCGCTTGACCTCAGCGTTGCAAATGTTGTTGCGGCTGCTATGAAGGACTGGGCAGTTGAAATGGGCTGTACCCACTACACACACTGGTTCCAGCCGATGACAGGTATTACAGCCGAAAAGCATGACAGCTTTATCGCACCGAACGGTGAAGGTCAGGTTATCATGGAGTTCTCAGGTAAAGAGCTTGTAAAGGGCGAGCCTGATGCTTCTTCTTTCCCAAGCGGCGGTATTCGTGCCACATTCGAGGCAAGAGGCTATACAACATGGGATCCGACATCATATGCATTCGTTAAGGACGGAACACTTTACATTCCTACAGCATTCTGTTCTTATACAGGCGAGGTTCTCGATAAGAAAACTCCTCTTCTTCGTTCAATGGAGAGAATTAATACAGAGGCTGTAAAGATTCTTCATCTTCTCGGCAAAGAAGATGTTACAAGAGTTACAACAACAGTAGGTCCGGAGCAGGAATACTTCCTTATTGATAAGGACGCTTACGACCAGAGAGAGGACCTTATTTATACAGGCAGAACACTTTTCGGTGCAAAAGCTCCTAAAGGACAGGAACTTGACGACCATTACTTCGGTGCAATTAAGACAAGAGTTGCTGCTTATATGAAAGACCTTGACGAGGAACTTTGGAAACTCGGTATCCTTGCAAAGACAAAGCATAACGAAGTTGCTCCTTCACAGCACGAGCTTGCTCCTATCTTCACAACAACAAACATTGCAACCGACCACAACGAGCTTACAATGGAAGTTATGAAGAAGGTTGCCGAAAGACACGGTCTTGTTTGTCTTCTTCACGAAAAGCCGTTCGCAGGTGTTAACGGTTCCGGTAAGCACAACAACTGGTCAATTTCAACCAACACAGGCGAAAACCTTCTTGAGCCCGGCAAGACTCCTGAAAATAACCTTCAGTTCCAGCTTTTCCTTGCGGCAGTTGTAAAGGCTGTTCACGAGTATCAGGATCTTCTCAGAATCACGGTTGCATCGGCAGGTAACGACCACCGTCTCGGCGCTAACGAAGCACCGCCTGCAATCATTTCAATGTATCTCGGTGATGACCTCGGCGAACTCGTTGATTCAATCATCAATGACAGAGAATATGTAAGCAAGGGTAAGCAGAAGATGAGAACAGGTGTTGATGTTCTTCCTGACTTTATGAAAGATACATCAGACCGTAACCGTACATCACCTTTTGCATTCACAGGTAACAAGTTTGAATTCAGAGCACTTGGTTCTTCACTTAACATTGCCTGTCCTAACTATATGCTCAACACTATGGTAGCCGAAGAACTTTCAGAGTTCTACGATGAGCTTAAAGATGCGGATGATATGGACGCAGCTATCAAGGCTCTTGTTAAGAAAGTATTCACAGAGCATCAGAACATTATCTTCAACGGCAACAACTACGCTCCCGAGTGGGTTGAAGAGGCTGAAAGAAGAGGACTTCTTAACCTCAAGTCACTTCCTGACGCAATGGAACACTTCCTTGACAAGAAGAATATTGACCTCTTTGTTAAGAATAAGATTTGTTCGGCAGACGAAATCCGTGCAAGATATGAAATTGAGCTTGAAAGCTATTCTAAGCAGATTAACATTGAGGCTCTCACAATGATTGATATGGCTAAGAAGAACATTCTTCCTGCCGTTACATCATATGTAAGAGATCTTACGGATACAGCACTTGCAAAGAAGGCACTTTCGGACGCTATTCCTACAAGTGTTGAGGAAGACCTTATTACAAGCCTTTCAAACAAACTTGTATGTTTCTCAAAGAAAACTGCAGAGCTTGAAGAGGCTGTTATCAAGGCAAGCGACTACAGCGATGACAACCTCAAGTATGCTAAGTACTACAGAGAAACAGTATTTGCACTTATGCAGGAACTCAGAGCTGTCGGTGATGCAATGGAAACAGAAACAGCTTCGGAATACTGGCCTTATCCTTCATACGGCGAACTTCTTTTCGGTGTGTGATTGATAGAACCTCTATTTATACTAAATAACATTATTTATATTGTATAACAGGTAACACAACGGCGTGTGATTGACAGAATTAAACTGTCAACTCCACGCCGTTTTTGTTATTTTGATAAAAGGAGAGATTTATATGGCAGAACTAATTTACGGAGGCACAGGCGTCTGGTTTATGATCGGCGCATTACTCGTGTTCTTTATGCAGTGCGGATTTGCAATGGTTGAAACCGGTTTTACAAGAGCTAAAAACGCAGGTAACATCATTATGAAAAACCTGATGGACTTTTGTATCGGTACGGTTGTATTCAGCCTGTTAGGCTTCGGACTTATGATGTCTAAGGACTATGTTGCAGGATTCATCGGTGTTCCCAACCTCAATATGTTCACAGACTGGATGAACTTTGATTGGAACTCATTCGTATTCCAGCTTGTATTCTGTGCTACAGCAGCTACTATCGTTTCAGGTGCTATGGCAGAGCGTACAAAATTCTCGGCATACTGTGTTTACAGCGCAATTATTTCACTCGTTGTTTACCCGATTGAAGCAGGTTGGGTTTGGAACGGTCAGGGTTGGCTTGCACAGCTCGGCTGTATCGACTTTGCAGGTTCAATCGTAATTCATATGGTCGGCGGTATCTCGGCACTTGTCGGCGCAATCATTCTCGGACCCCGTATCGGTAAATACGGCAAGAACGGCAAGGTAAACGCTATCCCCGGTCACAGCATCACACTCGGTGCTCTCGGTGTATTCATTCTTTGGTTTGCATGGTACGGCTTTAACGGTGCCGCTGCTGAAGACGGCGCTCGTCTTGGTCAGATTCTTCTTACAACAACAATTGCTCCGGCAGTTGCAACAGTAACAACCATGCTCTTTACATGGATCAAGAACGGCAAGCCTGATGTTTCAATGTGTCTTAACGCATCACTCGCAGGTCTTGTAGCAATCACGGCAGGTTGTGCAGATGTTGACGCAATCGGCGCAGCAGTTATCGGTATCGTTTCAGGTATCCTCATCGTAGTAGCAGTTGAATTTGTTGATATCAAGCTTAAAATAGATGATCCTGTCGGCGCATTCTCGGTACACGGCGTAAACGGTATGTGGGGCGGCCTTGCAGTAGGTCTTTTCGCAACAGGTAACGGTCAGAACGGCATCACAGGTCTTTTCTACGGCGGTGGCTTTGCTCAGCTTGGTAAGCAGGCTCTCGGTATTGTTACAATCGTAGCTTGGACAGTTGTTTGTATGATTATCGTATTCACAATCATCAAAAAGACAGTAGGTCTTCGTGTTACAAAGGACGAAGAAATGAAGGGCCTCGATATCTGCGAGCACGGTCTTATCAGCGCATATGCAGACTTTATGCCAATCGGTGTCGGTACAGCTTCACTTGATGAAACATTTGATGTTGACAGCAATGTTCCTGTAACTCAGGCAGTTCCCGTTCAGCTTGCCGGCAAGTATGATATGGCTACCGACGGAACAAAGATTACTAAGATTGACATTCTTCTCAAGCAGTCAAAGCTTGAAGCTCTTAAAGAAGAAATGGATAAGCTCGGCATCACAGGTATGACAGTATCTCAGGTACTCGGTTGCGGTGCTCAGAAGGGTAAAGCAGAGTATTACCGTGGTGTTGCTATTGAAAGTAACCTCCTTCCTAAGATGAAGGTTGAAATCGTAGTTTGCAAGGTTCCTGTAAAGGCAGTTGTTGATGCGGCTGTTAAGGCACTTTACACAGGTCACATCGGTGACGGTAAAATCTTTATCTATGATGTTGAAGATGTTGTTAAGGTTAGAACAGGCGAAACAGGCTACGACGCTATGCAGGATATTGAATAATCCATGGTAGCTTAATTAACCTATCCTTTTTAATTCACATAAACCGAGACGCCCCGAACGGCAATAGCTGTTCGGGGTGTTTTGGCTCTATACTATATATAGTGTATATAGTGTCAAAAATCAAAGTTTACACTATGAAGGATATTTGAATTATACAGCTTAAAACCATAAATAATAATGAAAAGACAATTTGTTGTAAAGCCCGAAAAATGTTGAAAAGTGTAAAACAAATTTGCAATGAAAATGTTTTTACAAAATTGTAAAAAATATTGTCATAATTCCTTTAAGTAAATAACAATAGGGGTTAATCTTGTAAAATAATAAGATGAATGAAACAATATGCGGTGGTGAGGTTCTTGAAAAATGCTTTGTTGATTTCACACTCTGAACAGAGTGCCGTTTCTTTGTCACAATTGCTCGGAAGCGAAGGCTATACGGAGATTTCCGTCTGCCAAACCTCACAGGAGGCTAAGGAGCTTGCAAATGGTGAGGTTTTTGACCTCATCTGCGTCAATGCACCGCTTGAAAAGGAAAACGGCATTGAGCTTTCAAAGTACTTTGCCGGAACAACCCGTTCAAGTGTTGTGATTATCGTTCCGCAGCGTAATGCGGATTATGTGAACGACGCACTTACGGAGCACGGTGTTCTTGTTATTGCAAAGCCCGTAAACAAGCACCTGTTTCACCACTTTTTGCAGTTTACGGAATGTTTTAAGATGCGTATGTTCCGTGTGATTGAGGAAAATGAAAAGCTCAAGCATATGGTTGCGGATATGAAGATAATAAACAGAGCAAAGTTCCTGCTTATTACCTGCCTTAATATGTCCGAAGATCAGGCGCATCGCTATCTTGAAAAACAGGCTATGGATCTCAGAACAAGCAAGCTTGAGGTTGCAAAGCAGGTTATCAGAACATATGAGAACTGACTGCAATTTTTTTAGTTTATTGAAAGGAATGTGTTTTTATGAGCCGTGCGGCATACTTAATCCTTGAAAACGGAACAGTTTTTGAGGGCAAGGCGTTTGGTGCCGAAAAAGAAACTACGGGAGAACTTGTTTTTACTACAGCAATGACAGGTTATCTTGAAACACTCACCGACCCCAGCTATTACGGTCAGGTGGTTATTCAGACATTCCCTTTAATCGGCAACTATGGTGTTATCCCTGCCGATTTTGAGAGTGACTCTCCGTCGCTGAAAGGTTATATTGTACGAGAATGGTGCCAAGTTCCTTCAAACTTCCGTTGTGAGGGTGATCTTGACACCTTTTTAAAAGAGTCGGGAATTCCCGGCATTTACGGAATCGACACCCGTGCGCTCACAAGAATTGTGCGTGAATACGGTGTTCTGAACTGCAAAATCTCATATTCTCCCGATGTAACAAAGGAAGAACTTGACGAGATTAAGAACTATGTTATTACAGAGGCTGTTGAAAGCACTACTATAAAAGAAAAAGAGCATTTTGACGCTGAAAACGGCGACCTCAATGTTGTGCTTATGGATTTTGGCGCAAAGCATAACATCGGCAGAGAGCTTGTTAAGAGAGGCTGTAACCTTACAGTCGTTCCCGCCCACACAACAGCGGATGAAATTAAGGCTATGAATCCCGACGGCGTAATGCTTTCAAACGGACCGGGAGATCCTTCGGACAACACAGAGATTATTGCAGAGCTCAAAAAGCTTTGTGACTTCGGGATTCCGACCTTCGGTATCTGTCTCGGTCACCAGCTCCTTGCACTTTCACAGGGTGCAAAAACAGAAAAGCTCAAGTACGGTCACAGAGGTGCAAACCAGCCTGCAAAAGAGGTTGAAACAGGCAGAGTTTACATTACATCACAGAACCACGGCTACGCTGTTGTAAGCGACAGTATGCCCGAAAACGGCAAAGTAAGCTTTGTAAACGGTAATGATAACACTTGCGAGGGTGTAAACTACACAAATATGCCTGCTTTCTCGGTTCAGTTCCATCCGGAAGCTTGCGGCGGTCCTCACGATACAGCATTTTTGTTTGACCGTTTTATTGAATTGATGAAGAACAACAGAAAATAAGAGTCCGAAATTCGGATTACTATTCAGCATAAGAACAGATACAATAATTACTTGAACGAGGAATGATTATATGCCACTCAAAAAGAATATCAAACGAGTTATGGTAATCGGTTCGGGCCCTATCGTAATCGGTCAGGCTGCCGAATTTGACTATGCAGGCACACAGGCTTGCCGTGCGCTTAAAGAAGAAGGACTTGAGGTTATTCTCGTAAACTCAAACCCTGCTACAATTATGACTGATAACGCAATGGCTGATAAAATCTACATTGAGCCGTTGACGCTTGAAACAGTTAAGAGAATCATCAAAAAGGAACGCCCTGACAGCCTTCTTTCAACCCTCGGCGGTCAGACGGGTCTTACCCTTTCAATGCAGCTTGCAAAAGAGGGCTTCCTTGATAAATACAATGTTCAGCTTCTCGGTGCAAACCCCGAAACAATTGACAAGGCAGAGGACAGACAGCTTTTTAAGGACACAATGATTGAAATAGGTCAGCCTGTTATTCCGTCACTTGTTGTTACAGATGTTGAATCAGCTGTTAAGTTTGCCGATGAAATCGGTTATCCTGTAATTATCCGTCCTGCATTCACACTCGGCGGTACAGGCGGCGGTATTGTCGATAACGAGGAAGAGCTTCGTGAAATCACATCAAACGGTCTTGAACTTTCTCCTATCACACAGGTGCTTGTTGAAAAATGTATCTCAGGTTGGAAGGAAATCGAGTTTGAGGTTATGCGTGACAGCGACGGAAATGTTATTACTGTCTGCTCAATGGAAAACTTCGATCCTGTAGGCGTTCACACAGGCGACTCAATCGTTATCGCTCCTACGGTAACACTTGCCGACAAGGAATATCAGATGCTCAGAAGTGCGGCTCTCAACATTATCTCTGCACTTAAGGTAGAGGGCGGTTGTAACTGCCAGTTCGCACTCAACCCCGAAACATTTGAATATGCGGTTATCGAGGTTAATCCCCGTGTATCCCGTTCATCGGCACTTGCGTCAAAGGCAACAGGTTATCCTATTGCAAAGGTTGCCGCTAAAATTGCTATCGGTTACACACTTAATGAAATCAAGAATGCCGTTACAGGTACAACATACGCTTGCTTTGAGCCGGCGCTTGACTATGTTGTTGTAAAATTCCCGAAATGGCCTTTCGATAAATTTGTATATGCAAAGAGAACACTCGGTACTCAGATGAAGGCAACAGGCGAGGTTATGGCTATTGCTCCGACATTTGAGCAGGCTATTATGAAAGCCGTAAGAGGTGCCGAGATTTCTCACGATACTCTCAACGACAAGGAATTTGCAGAGTTTTCAAACGCATCGGTTTATGACAGACTCAGCGTTTGCGATGACAGAAGAATCTTCTGTGTATATGAGGCTCTCAAGAGAGGCATTACAGTAGAACAGATTCACAACATCACTCTCATTGACGAGTGGTTCCTTGAAAAGCTCAAAAATCTTATTGCCGTTGAAAACGAACTCAAGAACGGCGAGCTTACGGAGGATCTCTATGTTCGTGCCAAGAACAAGGGATTCCTTGACAGAACAATTGAAAAAATCACAGGCAGGAAGGTTGAAAATCCGCTTGTTCCTGTTTATAAAATGGTTGATACCTGCGCCGCAGAATTTGAGGCTGAAACTCCTTACTTCTATTCAACATTTGATAAGGAAAATGAAGCTGAGGAATTCATCAGAGAGCAGAAGAGCGATAAGAAAACAGTTATCGTATTCGGTTCGGGTCCTATCAGAATCGGTCAGGGTATCGAATTTGACTATGCATCTGTTCACTGCGTATGGGCGCTCAAAAAAGCAGGCTACGATGTTGTTATCGTAAACAACAACCCTGAAACAGTATCAACAGACTTTGACACAGCCGACAGACTTTATTTTGAACCGCTCACAACCGAAGATGTTATGGGCATAATAAAGACAGAGAATCCGTTCGGTGTAGTTGTTGCATTCGGCGGACAGACAGCAATTAAGCTTACAAAGTTCCTCAGCGACAACGGTATAAACATTCTCGGCACATCATACGATGCCATTGATATGGCAGAGGACAGAGAGCGTTTTGACGAGCTTCTTGAAAAGTATCACATCAAGCGTCCCCGTGGCGTAACGGTTATGACAACAGACGAGGCTCTCGATGTTGCAGACAAAATCGGTTATCCTGTTCTTCTCCGTCCGTCATATGTTCTCGGCGGTCAGAATATGATTATTGCATTCAACGAAGATGATGTCAAAGAGTATATGGCAATCATTCTTGCACAGAATATTGAAAATCCGATTCTTATTGATAAGTACCTTCAGGGTACAGAGCTTGAAGTCGACGCCATTTGTGACGGTGAAGATATTCTTATTCCGGGTATTATGGAGCATATCGAGCGTGCCGGTGTTCACTCGGGCGACTCAATTGCGGTTTATCCGGCATGGAATCTCTCAGACAGAATGACTCAGATTATTATTGAAAGCTCAAAGAACCTTGCAATCGAACTCCGTACAAAGGGACTTGTAAACATTCAGTACCTTATCTATAAAGACGAACTTTATGTTATCGAGGTAAATCCCCGTTCTTCAAGAACAATCCCTTACATCAGTAAGGTAACAGGCGTTCCTATGGTTGACCTTGCAACAAGAGCAATGCTCGGTGAAAAGCTCAAAGATATGGGCTACGGCACAGGTCTTTACAGAAAGAGTCCTTACATTGCGGTTAAGGTTCCTGTATTCAGCTTTGAAAAGCTTATCAATGTTGATAACCACCTTGGCCCCGAGATGAAGTCAACAGGTGAAGTTCTCGGTGTTGCAGGCACACTTGAGGAGGCTCTCTATAAGGGACTCATCGGTGCAGGCTACAAGATGAAGAAAAAGGGTGGTGTGTTCATCACAGTCCGTAATTCGGATAAGGCTGAAATCGGTGAAATCGCAAAGAAATACTACGACCTCGGATTCAGAATCTACGCAACAGAGGGTACAGCGGATGTACTCAAGAAGTATGGTATTGACGCCGTAAGCGTAAAGAAGATTCACGAGTCCAAGACAAACAATACTCTTACACTCATTGAATCGGGCAAGATTCAGTATGTTATTTCAACATCTGCAAAGGGCAGAATTCCTTCAAGAGATTCTGTTAAAATCCGTCGTAAGACTGTTGAAAGAAATATTCCGTGTCTTACATCTCTTGACACGGCAAACGCACTTGCAGATTGCCTCAAGAGCCACTATTCACAGCACAGCACGGAGCTTATCGACATTAACCACATGAGAGAGGAAAAGCTTATGTTAAAATTCACTAAGATGCAGGGTATAGGCAATGACTATATCTATTGCAGCACTTTTGATCAGGAAATCAGCAACCCCGAGGCGCTTGCCGTAAGACTTTCCGACAGACATTTCGGTATCGGCGGCGACGGTATTATTCTTGTTTGCCCTTCAAAGGTTGCAGATGCAAAGATGAAAATGTACAACCTTGACGGTTCAGAAGGTAAGATGTGCGGTAACGGTATCCGTTGCGTAGGTAAGTTCCTCTATGACCACGGTATGGTTGATATCAACGAAAAAGACGAAATTACAATTGAAACACTCAGCGGTATCAAGAAACTCAAGGCTTATACTTCAGGCGGAAAGGTTAATCGTCTCAGAGTTGATATGGGCAAGGCTATTCTTGAACCGAAGGAAATTCCTGTTCTTCTTGACGGTGACAAGGTTGTTGACAGACCTGTTGAAATTGCAGGTAAGAACTATAACATCACCTGCGTATCAATGGGCAACCCACACTGCGTGGTATTCATGGACGATATTGATAATCTTGATATTGAAACCGTAGGACCGGAGTTTGAAAACGATAAGCTCTTCCCTGAAAGAGTGAATACAGAATTTGTAACAGTTCTCGATGACCATACAATCAAGATGAGAGTGTGGGAGCGTGGCTCAGGCGAAACATGGGCTTGCGGTACAGGCGCTTGTGCCGTTGCGGTAGCCGCTTGTGAAAACGGTTTCTGCAAAAAGGGCGAAGACATCAAGATTAAGCTCAAGGGCGGCGATCTTATTATCAACTATACTGATGAGACGGTATATATGACAGGTAATGCGGAAAAAGTATTTGAAGGCGAAGTTGAGGTGTAATCGTGGAGATAACCGAACATAAGAAAAATAAAAAATATATATTTGTAACAGGCGGTGTCGTATCCGGTCTTGGCAAGGGTATCACAGCCGCATCTCTCGGCAGACTTTTAAAGGCAAGAGGGCTCAAGATTGTTGCTCAAAAGCTTGACCCGTATATCAATGTCGATCCGGGTACAATGAGCCCGTATCAGCACGGCGAGGTATATGTAACGGAGGACGGTGCAGAAACCGACCTCGACCTCGGTCATTATGAGCGTTTTATTGATGAGGACCTTAACAAGTATTCAAACCTCACAACAGGTAAGGTTTACTCAAATGTTCTTGAAAAGGAGCGTCACGGCGACTACCTCGGCAAGACAGTTCAGGTAATTCCTCACATCACAAATGAAATTAAGTCTTTTATCTACAATGTAGGTGAAAAGACCAATGCCGATGTTGTAATTACGGAAATCGGCGGTACGGTGGGCGATATCGAAAGCCAGCCGTTCCTTGAGGCTATCCGTCAGGTATCTCTTGAAGTCGGCAGAGAGAACAGCATCTTTATTCATGTAACTCTCGTTCCCTATATCAAGGGCAGCGAGGAACACAAATCGAAGCCGACACAGCATTCTGTAAAGGAGCTTCGTTCACTCGGTATCAATCCCGATATCATCGTTCTTCGTTGTGACGAACCTCTTGAGGAGAGCATTTTCAACAAGATTGCACTTTTCTGCAATGTAAAGCCGGATTGTGTAATCGAAAATATTACTCTCCCAACGCTTTATCAGGCACCTCTTATGCTTGAAAAGAGCAATTTCTCAAATGTTGTATGTCGTGAGCTAAATATTGTAACGGACAAAAAGCCTGACCTTTCCGAGTGGGAAGAAATGCTTAGCCGTATCAACAACCGCACAAAGAAATGCACGATTGCTCTTTGCGGTAAGTATGTCGCTCTCCATGACGCATATCTTTCTGTTGCAGAGGCACTTCGTCACGGTGGCTATGAAAATTCCGCCGATGTTGAAATCAAGTGGGTTGACTGCGAACTTCTTACAAAGTACAAGGTTGACGAGCTTCTCGGTGATGTTGACGGTATCCTCGTTCCGGGCGGCTTCGGTAACAGAGGTATCGAAGGTAAGATTATGGCTGCAAAATATGCCCGTGAGCATGATATTCCGTATCTCGGAATCTGTCTCGGTATGCAGACTGCAGTAATCGAATACGCAAGAGATGTTCTCGGCTATGCTGATGCCAACAGCGGTGAGTTTACACCCGAGGGCAAGCATAATGTTATTGACCTTATGCCTGAACAGGAGGGCGTTGAGGATATGGGCGGCACAATGCGTCTTGGTGCATATCCGTGTGTTATCAAGCCCGATTCGCTTATGGCTAAGGCTTACGGTCAGCATGAAATTTCAGAGCGTCACCGTCATCGTTATGAGTTCAATAACGATTTTAGAGAGGAAATTGAAAATGCAGGCATGAAGATTACAGGTACTTCACCTAACGGACTTCTTGTTGAGGCTGTTGAAGTTCCCGACAACCGTTTCTTCGTTGCTGTTCAGTATCATCCCGAATTCAAGTCACGCCCGAACCGTGCTCATCCGCTTTTCAGAGAATTTATTAAGGCATCACTTGAAAAGTAATTGATTTTTCCACTTAACTTTCAGATTTAAAGGACTGATTTTAATGAAGATTAACAGAAATTTTGACAATCTCGTTCCTAACTATCTTTTTGCAGATGTTGCAAAAAAGACAAATGCATATATTGCGGCTCATCCCGATAAAAAGGTTATCAAGCTTGGTATCGGTGATGTAACCCTTCCGCTTGCTCCTGTTGTTGTTGAGGCAATGAAAAAGGGCGCAGAGGATCTTGCTCACAAGGAAACCTTCAAGGGTTATCCCGATTATGAGGGTTACGAGTTCCTCAGACAGGCTATCTCAGATTATTACAAGAGCTTTGGTGTTGCAGTAGGCGCTGACGAAATCTTTGTATCAGACGGTGCAAAGTCGGACTGCGGTAACATAGGCGACATCTTCTCAAAGGATAATGTTGTTCTCGTAACAGACCCTGTTTACCCCGTATATGTTGACTCAAACATTATGGCAGGCAGAGAAATTGTTTATGCCACATCAAATGAGGCAAACGGCTTTGCCGCTCTTCCTGATGAAAATGTAAAGGCAGACATCATCTACCTTTGCTCACCTAACAACCCGACAGGTTCTGCATACAACGCTGAACAGCTCAAGGCTTGGGTTGACTATGCTCTCAAAAACGATGCAATAATCCTCTACGATTCAGCGTATGAGGCATTCATCACAGAGGATCTTCCTCGTTCAATTTTTGCAATCGAAGGTGCAAGAAAGTGCGCAATTGAAATGTGCTCACTTTCAAAGACAGCAGGCTTCACAGGTACAAGATGCGGTTACACGGTAATTCCTAAGGAGCTTGAGCGTGACGGTCACAATATCTATGCAACATGGTACCGCCGTCAGGCAACAAAGTTCAACGGTGTTTCATGGCCTGTTCAGTGTGCTGCTGCCGCTGTATTCAGCGAAGAAGGTCAGAAGCAGATCAAGGAGAACATTTCTTACTATCAGGAAAATGCAAGAATTATCGCATCTGCTCTTGATGAACTCGGCATCTACTACACAGGCGGTAAGAACTCACCTTACATCTGGCTCAAGTGTCCGAACAATATGGGCAGTTGGGAATTCTTTGACCTCCTCCTCAACGAGGCAAATGTTGTAGGTACTCCGGGTGAGGGCTTTGGCGAAAACGGTGCCGGCTACTTCCGTCTTACATCATTCGGTGACAGAGAAAACACGATTGAGGCTGTTGAGAGAATCAAAAAGGTTCTCACAAACCTCTCAAAGTAATTTGATTGAATTCAGATTATTATATTGAATAAAACACACAGCGGATAACCCGAATTTTGAGGTTATCCGCTGTTCTTATACGGCGAGCCGCCGTTCCAGATTCGTGAAGACAGTTTTAATTAAATGTAAAATTGAAAATTGAAAATGGAAAATTGTGGTCGGGCAGACAGTTTGCAATGTAAAAAACATATTATGCCCGAGCGTAACATTGCAATTGTTTGCACAATTCCTTGTTGACATATTATCCGCCCCTACGCAAAAAAGGACATTCCATTTGGAATGTCCTTTTGATATCATATTAAAATCAGAACTTAATCTTTTCAGCGATATAATCGTTGAGCTTGTCAATTGCAACTCTTTCCTGCTGCATTGTGTCACGGTCACGAACCGTTACACAACCGTCGTCAACAGACTCAAAGTCATATGTGATACAGAACGGAGTACCGATTTCGTCCTGTCTTCTGTAACGCTTGCCGATTGAACCGGCATCGTCATAATCAGTCATAAAGTCGGCTGAAAGCTGTTCATAAACCTTGCCGGCCTGCTCGTTGAGCTTCTTTGAAAGCGGAAGAACGCAAGCTTTGTACGGAGCAAGTGTCGGATGAAGTCTTAACACAACTCGTGTATCCTTTTCGTCAATAACTTCTTCATCATAAGCCTCAACAACAAGAGCAAGGAAAAGACGCTCAACACCGAGTGACGGCTCAATAACATACGGAATGTACTTCTCGTTTGTTGTCGGATCAAAATACTCAAGTGTCTTACCGCTTGTTTTGCTGTGCTGTGTAAGGTCATAGTCTGTTCTGTCGGCAACGCCCCAAAGCTCGCCCCAACCGAACGGGAAGAGATATTCAAAGTCTGTTGTGGCTTTTGAATAGAAACAAAGCTCCTCTTTTGCATGGTCACGAAGACGGAGATTTTCTTCCTTAATATTGAGAGAATAGAGCCAGTCACGGCAGAAACCTCTCCAGTATTCAAACCATTCAAGGTCAGTGCCCGGCTTGCAGAAGAATTCAAGCTCCATCTGCTCAAACTCACGAACACGGAAAATAAAGTTACCGGGTGTGATTTCGTTTCTGAAAGATTTACCGATTTGTGCAACACCGAAAGGAACTTTCTTACGGCTTGTTCTCTGAATGTTAGAGAAGTTCACGAAAATGCCCTGAGCAGTTTCGGGACGAAGATAAATTTCATTCTTGCTGTCCTCTGTAACGCCCTGGAATGTTTTGAACATAAGGTTGAACTGACGAATATCGGTAAAGTTGTGCTTGCCGCAGTTAGGACACGGAATCTCTTTTTCCTTGATGTAATTCATCATTTCTTCATTTGTCCAGCCTGCAACATTTGTACCGTCAAAATCTTCAATAAGGTTGTCGGCACGGTGACGGGTTTTACATTCCTTACAATCCATAAGCGGATCAGAGAAACCGCCGAGATGACCCGATGCAACCCATGTCTGCGGGTTCATAAGAATTGCAGAGTCAAGACCTACATTATATTTGTTCTGCTGAACAAACTTTTTGAGCCATGCGTTTTTGATATTGTTTTTAAGTGCAACACCGAGCGGACCGTAATCCCATGTGTTTGCAAGACCGCCGTAAATTTCGGAGCCTGGGTAAACAAAGCCTCTGTTTTTACACAGGGCAACGATTTTATCCATGGTTTTTTTGCTGTTTTCCATAACTTAACCTCTCTTAACAGATAGATAGATAAAAATAACCATTAAAATAATACAATTATTTGCAACTGTTGTCAAGTAAAAACACCAAATGTTAGCGCATAACAATAGGTTTAAAACAAGAACTAGAAAAAATTTACAAACTTGCCAAAAACCACTTGTAAATCTGAACATTTTGATATATAATGTAATTACTCGAAAATTGAGTAAAAAAAAGGAGGAATTAGCGATGAAAAAATCATCCAAGGTTCTCAGTTTGGTGCTTGCAGTTCTTATGGCTGTATCCTGTTTTTCAGGCTTGACCATATTCTCTGCATCAGCTGAAGAAACCGACACAAAAATCTATTTTGACGCATCTAATCTCCCTGCAGATTGGGGAACAACAAAGACAGTATACTGTCACCTTTACGCTGTAGCAGGCGATGATTTACCTGAAACATCTTGGCAGGGTAAGGCAGAGAAATGTAAGAAGGATACTGCTACAGGTCTTTACTACTTCGATACTGCAAAATTGAAGTCAGCTGACGGCACAAATCACGGCGGTCTTAAAGACAACGCTGACTATGCTGTAATTTTCTCAACAATTGATACTAAATCACAGAGTCACCAGACCTGTAATGTAACACTCGGCAAGCCTTGTCTCGGCGACACAATTTACCTCACAGGCGGTACAGTTGAGAATACCGAAGATTCTTCAAAGCGTGACTTTGCTGCAACATGGAAGAAGAACAGCGATAACTACGGTCCAAAGGCTGCAATCACATCACTCGGTCATGTAACTGAGGGCAGATTCCCGGTTTACTTTTCAAGAGCAGAAATGGTTGCACAGGCTATTTTCAACTGGGCTGTTAAGAATCCTAAAAACTACACTCCCGAAACTGTAGCTGACATTTGTGCACAGGTTGAGGCTGAGCCAATGGATGTTTACAACGCTTATGCTGAAATGTATGCAACAGAGCTTGCTGATCCTGCAGCTTATCCCGACTGTGCTCCGCTTACAACAGTAGCTACACTTCTCGGTGTTGATCCTTCAGGTACAACAGCTCCTGCAACAGAAGAACCTACAACAGAACCCACTACAGAACCTGCAACAGAGCCTGCTGACGCAACACAGTATGTTGTAGCAGGTGTTGAGTCACTCACAGGTTATGAATGGCAGGGTTCTCCTGCACTCGCTCCCGAAAATGTAATGACAAAGAGCGGCGATGTTTATACAAAGACATTTACAGCTGTTCCGGTGGGCAAAAGCTATCAGCTCAAGGTTGTTGCAAACACAGGCGACGAGCAGAAGTGGATCGGTCTTGACGGTACAGACAACAACGTAACTTTCGATGTAGAAAGTGCTTGTGATGTAACTGTAACTTTCAATCCTGCTACAAACGAGATTGCTGTAACAGGTGACGGCGTTAAAATGGTTACAGACCTTGAAATCAACAGCATTACAGTTGTTGGTAACGGTGAAAACAGCTGGCTTAACGGTGTAGCATGGGGCGTTGACGCTGAAGTTAACCACATGACTCAGATTGCTGACAAGGTTTATCAGATTACATACACAGGTGTTGAATCTGCTGATGCTGCATACCAGTTCAAGTTTGCAGTTAACGACGATTGGGCTGCTAACTGGGGTCTTCCTGAGCAGAGCGCAGCTACTATAGGCGAAGATTTTGACCTTACATTCAATGGTGAAAATATGCTCCTTAACACAGTTTCTGCCGGTTATCCGGAAGATTCACTCGTTGATGTAACAATCACACTTGATCTTACTAAGTTTGATTATCCGTCACGCTCAGGTGCTAAGGCTAATATTAAGATTGACGGTAACCGTGTTCCGCTTCTCGGTGATGCTGACGGTGACTACTCAATTACAGTTGTAGATGCTACAACAATTCAGAAGATTGCTATCAACCTTATGAGTATTGCTGCTGATGATGCAAACGCATTCAAGGCATGTGATGCTAACGAGGATGGCAGAATCTCAATCAAGGATGCTACTATCGTTCAGAAGTACATCGTTGGCGGTTACGAAACAGGCAGTGTCGGTTCACCGATTTCTGTTGAATAATTAATCGCTGTTGATTAAATTCACAATTGCAATTTACCCCACAGGGTTTTCCTGTGGGGTTATTTTTTGCTGTAAAACAAGGAAATTTTGCCGATAAAGGTGCAAAGTGCAGTAATATGTGGTATAATCATAGTGCAGATGTTCCGCTTTACTCATACGGTGGGGTCGTTCTGAATTTAAGCAGAGTTATATTTTTCTTAGACTCCGATGAGTTACACTCTGCGTCAATTAAAAATGTTCAAAAAGAAAAGAGGCGAAGGATGTATGTATATTCATGATATTTCGAGAGACACTCTTACAACCGAAACATATCCGGGTGATCCCGAAACTGTTGTGACTCCGCTGAGAAGTATTGATGAAGATGACGAGTGCAATCTTTCGCAGATTTCTATGTGCGTTCATGCAGGCACGCATATTGACGCTCCTCTCCACTTTTGCCCTGACGGTAAAGGGATAACCGATTTAAGGCTCAACACTTTCTACGGAAAATGCACCGTAATAACGGTCAGGGGTGTGCTGACGGGCGAAGATATGGACAAACTGTTGCCGTATTGCCGAAAACGCATACTCTTTCGTGGGAATGGCAAAACATACCTTTCACATTCTGCCGCAATTGTGCTTGCACAAAGCAGGGTGGTGCTTGTCGGTACGGATGCCGAGTCAATCGCACCTCCGTTTGATGAAGTTAAAACACATCTTGAACTTGGCAGAGCGGATATTGCCGTTCTCGAAAATCTCAATCTTTCGGGAGTGGCTGACGGCGAATATGATTTGTGTGCGTTTCCGATAAAGCTCGGTGGAGTTGAGGCGGCACCATGCAGAGCAATACTCTTTGAACAGGAAAAAGGATTAAACTAAGGTGATATTTATGGTAAAAATGGTAGTATTTGATCTTGACGGCACGCTTATGAATTCGCTTACCGATCTTGCTATAAGTGTGAACTACGGTCTAAAGCTTAACGGTCTTGAAGAAAAGCCGGTTGAAAATTATAAAACATATGTCGGAAACGGCAGAGAAATGCTCATCAGAAGGGCGATGGGAGATGCGTGGACCGACCACGAGCTTTTTGAAAAGGTCAAGGCTGATTACGACAGACACTATGCCGTTCATTGCAACGACCACACCGCCGCATATGACGGTTGTGCCGAAATGCTTGAAAAGCTTGCAGAAAAGGGTGTAAAAACAGGTGTGCTTTCAAACAAGCCGGATGAATTTGTTGATGAAATGCTAAAAAAAGCATTCCCAAATCACAAGTTTACTCAGGCATGGGGGCAGAAACCACAGTACAAGACAAAGCCCGAGCCTGATGCTCTGCTTGCACTCCTTGATATGAGCGGCGTAACTCCCAAAGAATGTTTCTATGTCGGTGACAGCGATGTCGATGTGTTTACGGCAAACAATGCGGGTGTAAAAATGGCTGGTGTTTCATGGGGATTCAGGGGGAAAAACGAGCTTATGAACGCAGGTGCGCCCTTTGTTGCAGACACAGCCGAAGAGCTTTTTGACTACATTTGCAAATTTATATAATAGTATGAACAAGATAAACTATCAGAAAGAACTCGACAGGGTAATTGACAAAATAACGGGGGAGGGAAAAGTCCTGAAGCTGCTTTTGCATGTGTGTTGCGCCCCGTGTTCGTCCTACTGCCTTGAGTATCTTTCAAAATATTTTGATATCACGGTCTATTTTTACAATCCGAATATTTCGATTGCGGATGAGTATAATTACCGCCTGAGCGAAGAAAAGCGTCTTGTGTCGCTTATGCCGTTTGAACATCCTGTAAAGGTAATTGAAGGCGAATATTTGCCTAAGGATTACTTTGAGTATGTCAAAGGTCTTGAAAATGAACCCGAGGGCGGAAAGCGGTGTGAAAAATGTTTCAGACTGCGACTTGAATCCTCTGCACGCTACGCAAAGGAACACGGCTTTGATTATTTCACAACCACGCTTACAATCAGTCCGCTGAAAAATGCGCAGTTGCTCAATTCAATCGGTGCGGAGCTTGCCGAGAAGTACGGCATTCCGTGGCTGTACAGCGACTTCAAAAAGCGTGAAGGCTACAAGCGTTCAATCATCCTTTCAAAAGAATATGACCTCTACCGCCAAAACTACTGCGGCTGCGTCTTTTCAAAAAGGGATAGTATGCAGAGAAAAAACTAATTAATATACCAAAAGACAAATCCCCGTCAGAATTTCTGACGGGGATTAATCGTGTTTGCAAATTATTTAACTGAGATTAACGCATATTAACTTGGTTGTTTTACACAACCGATTTGAGGTATTCGACAATTTCCTGCTGTGTACTCATTTCAAGCACCTTTGCGGTAACTTTGTCTGCCTCTTCTTTTGTCCATGTGGAAATTATTTTTCTCACATTAAGAACTGACGGAGCGGAAACGCTGAATTCTGTGAGTCCGAATGAAATAAGCAACGGAATCATCAGCTTGTTTGCGGCAGCCTCACCGCACATTCCGACTGAAATGCCGTTCTGAACACCGCACTCAATTGTGCGTTTAATCATTCTGAGAACGCTTGGCTGAAGGGGAGAGTAGAGGTAAGACACATCGTTGTTGCCTCTGTCACAAGCCATTGTGTAGCCTGTAAGGTCATTTGTGCCGATGCTGAAGAAGTCTGCCTCTTTTGCAAGCATATCTGCGATAACTGCCGCAGACGCTGTTTCAACCATAACACCAACCTGAATGTTTTCGTTGAAATTTATGCCCATATTGCGTAAATCTGCTTTGCATTCTGCGACAAGCTTTTTGCCCTCACGAAGTTCATCCATAGTTGTGATGAGCGGGAACATAATCTTGATGTCACCGAATGCGCTTGCACGCAAAATGGCTTTAATCTGTGATTTGAAAAGTTCACGGTTTTTAAGGCAATATCTGATTGCACGGAATCCCATGAACGGATTTTCTTCTTTTTCAAGTCCAAGGTACGGAATGTCCTTGTCACCGCCGATATCAAGTGTTCTGATAATCAGCGACTTGCCCTTTAAGATAAGAGCCGCCTTTTTGTAGGCCTCAAACTGTTCGTCCTCTGTCGGAATTGAAGTTCTGTCCATGAACAGAAACTCTGTTCTGAAAAGTCCGACACCCTCGCCGTCTGCATCAACTGCCTTGACAGCGTCTTCGGGTTTTCCTATGTTGCAGAAAAGTTCATAAGCTTCTCCGCTTGCGGATTTTGTTTCTCGTCCCCTGTAATTTTCAAGCTCTTTGCGTTCTGCAAGAAAAGCGTCACGCTTTTTGGAGTATTCTGCAACTGTGTTATCATCCGGATTAACAATTACAGCACCCTCACTGCCGTCAACTACAACTGTGTCGCCGTTTTTCAGGCTTGATGCGACACCCTCAACACTGAGTACGGCGGGAATCTCAAGCGCTCTTGCAAGAATTGCAGAGTGGGAAGTTGTTCCGCCTGTTTCAGTAATAATGCCTGCTATGTTTTCTTTTACAATACCTGCCGTAACAGAAGGAGTAAGCTCCCTTGCAACAAGCACAGTGCCTTTTGGCGCATCGCTTACTTTAATTTCGTTTACTCCGAGAAGAATGCCGAGAACACCGCTCTTGATATCTCTGACATCAGCCGCACGCTGTTTTGTAAGCTCATCGTCAGCTGCCGAGAACATTGCAATAAACATATCGCACATATGCTCAAGAGCAGATTCCGCACATTGACCGTCTGCAATCAGCTTTTCAATTTCACCGCTGAGATACGGATCTTTGATAATCTGAATGTGACCTGCAAGAATTTCTGCCTCTTTTTCACCGGCTGAACTGCGAAGATTTTCTGCCTGTTTTTCAGTATTGTAGCAAAAAGCATCTACTGCTGCCTTAAAACGCTGTGACTCTGCCTCAGTATCTGTTACTGTTCGTGGAGTGTATTCAAGCGAATGTTCTTCAATAAGCATTACCTTACCGATTCCGATACCCTCGGATGCGGCTGTTCCGTGTAGCATAATCTTCACCTCTTGTAACTGGTCTGTCGGGGCCATTATTCGCCAAGACCGCTCTCAATGAGCTGTACTGCCTCTGCAAGTGCCTCGTTTTCGTCAGCACCGTCGCAAACGACTTCAATTTCACTGCCGCACTTGATGCAAGCCGCAATAATGTTGAGGAGGCTCTTTGCGTTGTACTGATTGCCGTTGAATTTGATTGTTACATCACAGCTGTATTTGCCCATAGCTGTTGCAAAAACCGATGCCGGACGCATATGGAATCCCTGCGCATTTGTGAGTACGAGTTCTTTTGATACCATAATAAAATCTCCTTTATAAAATAAATTTGTGCTTTGAAGTTTTGAATCTAATGTCGTGAAAGTTTTTTGAGTTTTGAGGGGTGGCACCGGCTTTTACACCGGTGCCGAGGAACAAAACATTTCAAAAAACGGGTAATAGCAAATTAATTATTTTTTAATCGGTCTTTTGAGAAGTGCAAGCATAAACATTGAAACTACTGCACCGATTGCAAGAGCAAGGAGGTAGAAATACCATGTACCCTGCATTGTTGCGAATACGAAGATACCGCCGTGAGGAGCCATAAGCTTACAGCCAAAGAGAGCTGAAAGTGCGCCTGCTACTGCAGAACCAACGATACATGAAGGGATAACCTGAAGCGGATGACCTGCTGCGTAAGGAATTGCACCTTCTGAGATGAATGAAAGTCCCATTATATAGTTTACGGGAGCATTCTTTCTTTCTTCGTCTGTCCAACGATTCTTGAAGAATGTGTTTGAAAGAGCGACTGCGATTGGAGGAACCATACCGCCGATCATAACTGCTGCCATAATGATGTATGCCTGATCGTCTGCGTTTGCAAGGTTAAGTGTTGCGAATGCATAAGCTGCCTTGTTGAAAGGACCGCCCATGTCGATAGACATCATACCTGCGAGGAGCGCACAGAGCGGAACCATCATTGCAGGGTTAGAGGCAATAGCGTTAAGGCCGTTTGACATACCTGAGTTAATCATACCCATGAACGGGTTGACTGCGCACATTACAACGAGAATACCGCCGAGTCCGAGAAGCGGATAGATGAGAACGGGCTTGATACCCTCAAGAGCCTTAGGCATCTTATCGCACATTTTTTCAATACCGAGCATTAAGTAACCGCCTACGAAACCTGCGAGCAAGCCGCCGAGGAAGCCTGACGGAACTGTTTCTGCAGCGGCAGGATCCATAAAGGTTGCGCCTGATGTTGCAAGGAAACCGCCTACAAGACCAACGAGAAGACCGGGACGGTCTGCAATTGACATTGCGATAAAGCCGGAAAGGATAGGAACCATAAGGTTAAATGCCACACCGCCGAGTGTTTTAAACCATGCGGCTGCAGGAGTTACCGTACCGAATGCACTGCCAACCTCCTGTGCGTTAACACCGCATGCAATATCAATGAGGAATGCGATTGCGATGAAGATACCGCCTGCTACAACGAACGGGAGCATATGTGATACACCGTTCATAAGGTGACCGTAAGCGCCGCCTCTCTTCCTTGGAGCATCTGCAGAACCGCCTTTGTGATGATATACGGGAACTTCTTTGTTTACAATCTTGTTGATAAGCTCTTCCGGCTTATGAATACCGTCTGAAACGGCACACTGTAAAACGGGCTTGCCGTCAAAACGGGCAAGATTTATTGTGATGTCAGCGGCAATGATGATACCGTCACAATTTGCAATTTCTTCTTCGGTAAGCACATTCTTTGCACCGCCCGAACCGTTTGTTTCAACCTTAATCGGAATGTTAAGGCTGTCGCCGGCTTTCTGGAGTGATTCAGCCGCCATATAAGTATGAGCAATACCTGTTGGACAGGCTGTGATAGCAAGAACTCTGTAACCCTTCTTTGCAGGAACTTCTGCCTTTGGTTCATCGGGGAACTTTTCTGTTTCTCTTGCGTCAATAATCGAGATGAATTCTTCCGGAGTTTTTGCGGCTTTAAGCTTTGCGGTAAAATCTTCATGCATCAAAAGCTGCATAAGTCTTGCAAGTACTTCAAGATGAACATCACCGTCTGTTGTTGCGGCAATCATAAAGAGCAGCTTACAGGGCTTACCGTCGGGCGAGTCATAATCTACACCGTCTGGAACTGTGATAGCCGTGAGGGCGGGAGCTTTTACAGCTTCGCTCTTGGCATGGGGAATTGCAACCTCCATACCTACAGCTGTTGTGCCGAGTTCTTCACGGTTGAGGATTCCCTCTTTGTAGGCTTTAACATCCTTGAGGTTTCCGCACTTTTCATGTAATGAAACAAGTTTGTCAATTGCTTCGCTCTTGTCGGCAACTTTAACGCCGAGAGCAATACCCGATTTTTTTAATAAATCTGTGATACGCATATTTTTCTCTCCTTTTTAATTGAATTTTGCAAGCAATTCATTTATTTTTTCTTTTGTGGCAAGTCCGTCAAGAAATGCCGTTGCATTTCCGCACACACTGCCCAATTTCAGCGCATAGGGGTAGCTTTTTGTTTTTTCATATCCTGCCACAAAGCCTGCTACCATTGAGTCTCCCGAACCGACTGTGTTAATTACCTTTTCTTTGAGGACTCCTGCTTTGTGCCTTTTCCCAAATTCGTCAATGAGCATTGCTCCGTCACCGCCGAGTGAAATCAGAACATTTTTTGCACCGAGTTTCTGCAACTCTTTTGCATACTTTTCAATATCATCCTCGGTGTTGATTTCAACTCCGAACATTTCGGAAAGCTCCTGTCTGTTCGGCTTGATGAGGAACGGCTTGTACTTGAGTGCGTTGAGTAAAAGTTTTTTTGTTGCGTCAACTACAATTCGTACATCCTTGCCCTTGATTCTTTCAAGGATTCTTTCATAAACATCATCAGGCATCGTATTCGGAATGTTTCCTGCAATTACGATTGTGTCGCCGTCGGATATTCTGTCAATTTTTGAAAACAGCCTTTCAAGTTCGCCTTCACTTATGTGAGGTCCCTGACAATTGATTTCTGTTTCAACGCCGGCTTTGATTTTTATGTTGATTCTTGAAATTCCACTTTCAAGCTTAATAAAGTCGGTGATAATCCTGTCGTTGCGAATACCCTTTTCAATGGCGTCACCCGTAAAGCCTGCAACAAATCCGAATGCCGTACTTTCAAGGTCAAGCTCTGCAAGTACGCATGAAACATTGATTCCCTTACCTCCGTAGTAATATTCTTCGGCGGTTGTTCGGTTTGTTATTCCCGGAACAAGCGAATCAAGTCTGACAATGTAGTCAATTGACGGATTAAGCGTTACGGTGTAAATCATTTTTTACCTCCTTTATCACCGTTGCCTGCGAAAAGTCCGGCGTAGGCAGTTTGTCGGTGATTATACAACATTTTTGCAGAGGGGCAAATGTTACGGAATACACCCTGCGAAATTTTGAATGGTCTGCAAGAACAAATGCCATATAAGATTTGTTGATTGCCGTTTCCTTTATAAGACCTTCTTCAATGTCGGGGGTTGTGAATCCCGAACCGATGTCAATTCCGTTTGCTCCCATAAAAGCTTTTGTAAAGTTAAAGCAGTTTATGCTTTTTATTGCTTCGGCACCCACAACAGCCTCGGTAAGCGGTTTTATTTTTCCGCCTACTATATATGTCTGCATACCCTTGTGGATAAGCATTCTGGCGTGTGTTATGCCGTTTGTAACATATGTTGCGTTTGTATTTGTAATGTGGTCAACAAGCTTTAATGTTGTTGTTCCTGCGTCAATATAAACAAAGTCAGAGTCATGGATAAGCTTTGCACAGTATTCTGCAACCGCATCTTTTTCATCGCTCATAACGGTTTCACGATTGCTTACCGCATCTTCAAAAACACCCTCGTTTCTGGTGATTGAAGTTGCACCGCCGAAAACCTTTGTGAGCTTTCCCATCTCATCAAGAGCGGAAAGATCTCTTCTTATTGTTGACTCGGATGAGTCAAGCAACTTTGTTAATTCCGACACCGTGACCGAATTTTTTTCTTCGAGCAAATCAAGTATTGCACGATATCTGTCCTGTGTAAGCATTATCCTCACCTCTTGACTATCTTGACTATATTATAACACCCGTTTTTTAAAAGTCAAGCAAAATCGGTCAAAAAAATTCAAAAAAATTTAAAGACAGCAAAATTAGCTAACAAAAAAGTGTCGAGCGTTATTTAAAAACAGTATAATTTTACCGTTTTTGCAATTAAAATTGGTGTTTTTGTTTTTCTTCATTCAAAATCAGTCAAATTAATTATTTTGACTATAATTCTTTTAGCGTGTTGACTGCAAGGTGTTTTTATACTACAATATTAATCGTTGTGTACAAAAAAAGCCTGCAAGTTTTTTGCAGGCTCAAAACGGCGAAATCACGCATTTATATTTTTTGTTTTTTATGTTTTTTTATACATATATATGTTATATGTCATTCTGACAAATCTTCAAGGACTGTGATTTTTCGCTTTTCGGAAATTATAATATTTTCCTCATTCATCTTTTTTATTTCACGCATCATTGCACTTCGGTCAACAGAAAGGTAATCTGCAAGGTCGGAAAGAGGGAGAGGAAGATAAAAGGTGTTTTTTCCTTTTTCGGTTTTAATGTATTCAAAAAAAGTCAAAAGCTTGCTCCTCAGCGTCTGCTGACAGAGAATGTCTGTGTGAGCAAGACTTTTTTTATGAGATTTTTTGATGTATGCACTTATAATCCGCTGGTGTTTACTGCAATGCTTTTCACAACAGGCTGTAAATTTTGAGTATTTCACGAAATCAATTTTGCAGTTTGTTTTGGCACTCAGATAAAAAATTCTGTTGTCTGATTCGGGTACAATGCAGGTGACGATTATGTCGCCTTTTTCATAAAAAGAAATAATTCTCCGCTGATTTTCGGCATTGTCGGTTGTCAGATAAACAGTTCCTTCTTTTATGATGCAAATTGTGTCATTTTCGGGTGAATATGTAGTTATGATTTCACCCCTTTTATACTCTCTTTCAATAGGTTTAAAACACTCGTTTATCCCGATGGAATCTGATTTTTTAAGCCTTGCACCGCCTATTTCTTCTATCATTTGCAACACTCCATAATGTGTGGCGTTTTTTATCTTGCCACAAGATATAGTATAGTATATCACATAATTGTTGCCTGTGCAACAGTATTTATATTGCAATTATTGTATAATTGGTCTTGCATTGCAGGGATAGTTTGGTTCCTTGCAATTTTATTACATAACGCATTTTTTAAACGGCATTATTGAAAAATTTATTTTTTTATTCGGATTAACAGATATAGGATATTTTTACCAAGGAAGTACCGCAAAATAATAAAAAGGGGAAGGATTATGAGAATTATTAAGCGTAACGGCTCAGAAGAAGATTTCAACATTGAAAAAATTATTAATGCCGTTAAAAAAGCAAACGGTTCGGGGGAACACAAGTTCCTCACAGACGAACAGATTGAGGATGTTGCCGACTATGTTGAATATAAGTGCAACAAAATCAGGAGAGCAGTGTCCGTTGAAGAAATTCAGGATATGGTTGAGGATCAGCTAATGGCAAAGGGTGCGTTTGAGCTTGCAAGAAGATATGTGCGTTACCGCTACAACCGCTCGCTTGTTCGTAAGGCAAACACTACCGATAACAGGATTCTTTCGCTTATCGAGTGCAATAACGAGGAAGTAAAGCAGGAAAATTCAAATAAGAACCCTACCGTCAACAGCGTTCAGCGTGACTATATGGCAGGTGAGGTCAGCCGTGATCTTACAAGAAGAATGCTTTTGCCGGCTGATATCGTTGAGGCTGATAAGGAAGGTATTATCCACTTCCACGATTCGGACTATTTTGCACAGCATATGCACAACTGCGACCTTGTAAACCTTGAGGATATGCTCCAGAACGGTACCGTTATCAGCGATACGCTTATTGAAAGACCGCACAGCTTTTCAACGGCGTGTAACATTGCAACTCAGATTATTGCACAGGTTGCAAGTAACCAGTACGGCGGTCAGAGCATAAGCCTTGCTCATCTTGCACCGTTTGTTCAGGTTTCCCGTGAGAAAATCCGCAGAGAAACTCTTGCGGAAATCGAAGAACTCGGTGTTCATCCCACAGAAGAGAAAATCAACGATATCGTTGAGCAAAGACTTCGCAAAGAAGTAAACCGTGGTGTTCAGACCATTCAGTATCAGGTTGTTACTTTGCTCACAACAAACGGTCAGGCTCCGTTTGTAACCGTGTTTATGTATCTTAACGAGGCTAAAAACGAGCAGGAAAAGCACGACCTCGCTATGATTATCGAAGAAACACTCAAACAGCGTCACAAGGGCGTAAAAAATGAAAAGGGTGTGTGGATTACACCTGCGTTTCCAAAGCTTATTTATGTGCTTGAGGAGGATAACATAACAGAGGACAGCAAGTATTGGTATCTTACGGAGCTTGCTGCAAAATGTACCGCAAAGAGAATGGTTCCCGACTATATCTCGGAGAAGGTTATGCTCCAGAGCAAAATTGATAAAAACGGTGAGGGACATTGCTTTACCTGTATGGGTTGCAGAAGCTTCCTTACTCCTTATGTTGACGAAAACGGCAAGCCGAAATATTACGGCAGATTCAATCAGGGCGTTGTGACTGTAAATCTTATTGATATCGGACTCAGCGCAGGCAAGGATCTTGATAAATTTTGGAAGATTTTTGACGAGAGAATGGAACTTTGCCACAGAGCATTGCAGTGCCGTCACGAGCGTCTTACAGGCACTCTTTCGGATGCCGCTCCTATTTTGTGGCAGTACGGTGCTTTGGCAAGACTTAAAAAGGGTGAGAAGATTGACAAGCTTCTCCACGGCGGTTATTCAACGCTTTCACTCGGTTATGCAGGTCTTTGGGAGTGCGTTTACAGCCTTATCGGCAAAAAGCTCACAGAAAAAGAGGGCAAAGAACTCGGTCTTGAAATTATGCAGAAGCTAAACGACTATTGTGCAAAGTGGAAAAAAGAGGAAAACATCGATTACAGCATCTACGGCACTCCTCTTGAAAGCACAACATATAAGTTTGCAAAGTGTCTTCAAAAGCGTTTCGGCATTATCAAGGGCGTAACAGATAAAAACTACATCACTAACAGCTATCATGTTCATGTTACCGAGAATATTGACGCATTCAGCAAGCTGAAGCTTGAATCCGAATTTCAGGCTTTGTCACCGGGCGGTGCAATCAGCTATGTTGAAGTTCCGAATATGCAGGATAACATTCCCGCTGTTTTACAGGTTATCAAGTTCATTTACGATAACATTATGTATGCAGAGCTTAACACAAAGAGCGACTACTGTCAGGTTTGCGGTTATGACGGAGAAATCAAGATCGTTCATGATGACGGCAAGCTTGTGTGGGAGTGTCCTAACTGCGGCAACCGTGATCAGGATAAGATGAATGTTGCAAGAAGAACCTGTGGATATATCGGAACTCAGTTCTGGAATCAGGGCAGAACTCAGGAAATTGAGGAAAGGGTGCTTCACCTTTGATGAATTACGGAGAAATTAAACTCTGCGATATTGCAAACGGTGAGGGAGTAAGAGTATCTCTCTTTGTATCCGGCTGTACGCATCATTGCAAAAACTGCTTTAATCCGCAGACATGGAGTTTTGATTACGGCGAACCTTTTACAAAAGAGGTTGAGGATAAAATTCTCAAAGAGCTTGAACCGTCATATATTGACGGCTTGTCATTGCTTGGCGGAGAACCCTTTGAACCTTCAAATCAAAGAGCCTTAGTGCCGTTTTTAAAGCGTGTCAGAGAAAAATATTCCGACAAAACAATTTGGTGTTATTCGGGCTATTTGTTTGACAAGGAGCTTCTTTCCGACAGCAGAGCAAGATGTGAATGTACGGATGAAATGCTTTCAATGATTGATGTGCTTGTTGACGGTGAATTTGTTGAGGCTCTTCACGATATAAGCCTTGCGTTCAGAGGCTCGTCAAATCAGCGTATTATAGATGTAAAAGCGTCACTCAAAGAAAATAAAATAATTCCCCACAAGCTTATGAAAAGGGGAGTGTAATAAAAAGCGACAGCCGTAAAACTGTCGCTTTTTGTAATATTATTGAATTATTGCATGGAATGTTGTTGATTTTGTAAGGCAAATAGTGTAAAATGATAGCATACTATTTATAGAATATTATGCAAGGAGCGATTATATATGGTATGTAAAAATTGCAATCACGAAATTGACAACGGAGCAATGTTCTGTACTTACTGCGGAACACCTGTTGAGCAGACTCCAGAGCCTGAAACACAGCCTGTTGAAAATGCTTCAACCGAAGATGCTGCGCAGAACCCTTACGAGAATGTGCAGACTGCACAGCCTGAGGTTGATAACGCACAGCCGACTGCCGACAGTCAGCCACAGCAGAATCCGTATTCTCAGCAGTACGGTCAGCCAAATCAGGCTTATTATCAGCAACCGCAGCCTAACAAAACTTCATACGGTCAGCAGTTTACAAACTCACCGAACAATGATTACGGCGCAAATCAAAGCAAGTACGGCAATCAATATCAGAGCTACAACAACGGCTATAATCAGCAGTACAACACGCAGTATCAGCAGACATACAACTCACAGCCTGTACCGCCCGTTGCACCGCCATACGGTACTCCGGATACTCAGCCTGTAAGCATAGGCGGTTGGATCGGCGTTATGCTTTTAACCTGTCTGCCGATTGTAAACCTTATTATGCTCTTTGTCTGGGCGTTCAGCTCATCAACAAAGAAGTCGCTCAAAAACTATGCAAGAGCCGCTCTTATCCTGGCTCTTATCGGAGTTGTGCTTGTGGTAGTTGTTTCAATTATACTTGCAGTCTGCGGTATCAGTATCTTCAACGAATTTTCCAATTCAGGATATTACTATCATTAAATTTAACGGTGAATCACTGTACCAAATTCGTACAGACAGCTTTATAATGTTAAAAACAAAGTTTACCGATACAAAAAAATCCCTGTCCATTGTGGACAGGGATTTTCATTTGCGTTATAAAAAAGTTTTAGGGCTGCAAACCTCTGCTCTTCTAATGTCAAGCCTCGTTGTTCTCCGCTATTCCTAAAATAACTTCCACTCGTCTAATCCGTTTCAATTACTTGCGTAATTTTCACGGCTTAGTCCTCACCGGTCGTTATTTTAGGGCTGCGAACCTCGGCTCTTCTATTAGTCAAAGAACTTGCTGTGGATAGCGCTTACAGCCTTGTCAGCGTCTGCTGAGTCGATGAGAACCGAAACCTTGATTTCGCTTGTGCTGATCATCTGGATGTTGACCTGAGCGTCATAAAGAGCCTCAAACATCTTTGTAGCAACGCCTGCGTGGCTTTCCATACCTGCGCCGACGATTGAAATCTTAGCTACCTTATCGTCATAGAGAATTTCCTCTGCACCGAGGTTCTCTGTGTATTCCTTCATAAGAGCAACAGCCTCTTCGCCTCTGTTCTTGGCAACTGTAAAGCTGATGTCCTTTTTGCCGTCATGACCGATTGACTGAAGAATAATGTCAACATTGATATCTTTAGCAGAAAGCTTTGAGAACATCTTAAAAGCAAGACCTGGGATATTCGGAACACCCATAACAGAAATTCTTGCAACATCTGTATCTTTAGCAACACCGCTGATTAACATTTTTTCCATTTTAGTTTTCTCCTTTACAATTGTACCCGAAGCCTTTGTCATACTTGAAAGCACTTCAAGCTCGATATTATATTTTTTAGCCATTTCAACCGAACGGTTGTTAAGAACCTGAGCACCGAGTGTAGCAAGCTCAAGCATTTCGTCATAAGAGATTTCCTGAAGCTTCTTAGCGTTCTTAACCTTTCTCGGATCAGCTGTGTAAACTCCCTCAACATCGGTGAAAATCTGACAGAGATCAGCGTGCATTGCAGCCGCAATAGCTACGGCGCTTGTGTCTGAACCGCCTCTGCCGAGTGTTGTAATATCGCCGTATTTTGAAATGCCCTGGAAGCCTGCAACGATTACAATGTTCTTCTTGTCAAGCTCTTTCTTAATTCTGTCAGGCTCAACTTTTCTGATTCTTGCGCTTGTGTGAGCAGAAGTGGTATTGAAACCTGCCTGCCAGCCAAGAAGAGAAACAGCGTGGTAACCGAGCTTTTCGATTGCCATCGCAAGAAGTGAAATAGAAATCTGCTCGCCTGCGGCAAGAAGCATATCCTTTTCTCTTTTTGAAGCCTTTGGATTGATTTCGTTTGCCTTTTCAATGAGATCGTCTGTTGTGTCGCCCTGAGCGGATACAACAACTACAACATCATTGCCCTTTGCGTAAGTGTCTGTTACGATTGATGCAACATTCATTACTCTTTCGGCATTGGCAACAGAGCTGCCGCCAAATTTCTGAACTATCAAACTCATGTACTTAATACTCCCTCTGTAAAATTATAAATCAGCCACACGGATACTTGAAAGTACCGAAACACCGTCAGCCTCAAGCTGAGCAATCTTCTCGGCAAATTCGTTGTACGGCATAGCCTTGACAACAAATGCTTTTTCGTCGGCAGGTGCGTCAGCCTTATTGATTACTGTTACCTCACCGAATAATTTTTCTGCCTTTTCTGCAACATTACTGCCGTTTGCACGAACATACATGGCACGGCTTGACTCCTCCCAAGGAAGAATGTTTTTGCCGTTGCCGTCTGCCCAGTAAAGGAACTTTCTTGTCTTGAGGTGCTTACAGCAGTCGATTACATCGGCTACAACTGCGCTTGCTGTAGGAAGCTTGCCTGCACCCTTGCCGTAGAATACTACATCGCCTGTGCAGTCGCCTCTTACCATAATGCCGTTGAACTCATAGTCAATGTTAGCAAGCTGGCTCTTGTTCGGAACGAGCATAGGAGCAACGATAATGTCAATCTTACCGTCCGCAAGACGCTTAACACTGCCGATAAGTTTAATTACGCAATGGAAAGCCTCAGCGTATCTTACATCTTCAAGTGTAATTTTTGTAATGCCCTCTGTATGTACAGAGTCTGGATAAACATGCTTTCCGTATGCAAGAGATGCAAGAATACAAATCTTACGGCAAGCATCGTGACCTTCGATATCAGCGGCAGGATTTCTCTCGGCAAAGCCAAGCTCCTGAGCAAGCTTGAGCGCATCGTCAAACTGCATACCGTCTTCAATCATCTTTGTAAGGATAAAGTTTGTTGTACCGTTAAGAATACCGGCAATCTCGTCAACATTGTTTGCAACAAGACACTGGCTCATCGGGCGGATAATCGGAATACCGCCGCCTACCGATGCTTCAAAGAGGAAGTTTGTGTTTGTTTCCTTTGAAATTTCAAGGAGTTCTGCACCGTGAGCGGCAACAAGCTCCTTGTTTGAAGTAACAACACTCTTACCTGCTTTAAGACATCTCTTTACAAAGTCATAAGCAGGATTAAGGCCGCCCATAACTTCAACAACAACTCTTATTTCGAGGTCGTTGATGATATCTTCAAAGTTTTTTGTGAATCTGTCTGCAAGCGGGCTGTCGGGAAATTCACGAAGGTCAAGAATCTTCTTGACATAAACCTCTTCACCGATGCTTGCATAAAGCTTCTGTTTGTGTGTTGTAAAGATTTCGGCAACGCCCGAACCTACAACACCGTGACCCATAATTGCTATTGAAACCATATCTAAAAACCTTTCCTTTCGAGTTTTTGGTTTTAACCTGTTATTTTATTCTGCGGCAGGGGGAGCTTCCTCACCGCCGCCTGACGATTCACCGCCTCCGGAGCTTTCGCCTCCGCCTGAGGATTCCCCTCCGCCTGAAGGTTCTCCGCCTGAATTATCTCCTCCGCCTGAAGGTTCTCCGCCTGAATTATCTCCTCCGCCAGAGGTGTCACCGCCTGAATTATCTCCTCCGCTGTTGCTTGTGTCGCCGCCGTAATTGTTACCGCTGTTGTCACCGCCGTAATTGGGATTGTAGTAGCTTGAGGAGTTTGAAACATCTGAGCCGTATTCATAGTTACCGCTGTAATATGCACCTCCCGAACTCGGCATATTGTCCTCGGTGTAGTAGCCCACATACCGTCCCGAAATATTATCTGTTGAAACAATAAGTCCCGTTGTAGGATTATATGTTGCCTCAATCAGGTTATCGGATATTTTATATTCCTTATTTTCTTTGCCTTTAAGGTACTTGCCCATAACATTTGCAAAAAATTTTGTTGCCGTTGTTCTTCCGCTGTAGGAAATGGTTTTAGGCTTATCAAAACCGCACCATGTAGCCATTACGGCATATGGTGAACATCCGCAGAACCATGAATCCTTATCGTCATCGGTTGTACCTGTTTTGCCGATAATGTCCCAGCCTGAAATCTGAGCATAATGTGCGTTTGTGTGAGCACTGTTTGTAACGTTGTAGTGAAGCAGTCTGTTCATGATTCCTGCTGTTTCGGCTGAATAAGCCTGTTTCGGAACTGCGTCACGGTTATCAATGATTATGTTGTCCTCTGAGTCGGTTACATAGTAGTATGTGTACGGTTCGTAGTAAAGACCGCCGTTGCCGAGATATGTGTAAGCAGCCGCCATTTCTCTTACTGTAACACCGCCGTTCATACCGCCGATTGAAAGAGCACCCGTATTCTGTGCATCCTGTTCCGTAAGATTCTTAAATCCCATTTTTGTAACAACCTGCTGATATGCAACGCTCGGACCGCCGATAAGCTCCATGGTCTGAGCGGCTGTTGCGTTTGATGACCACTCGATTGCATCGGGAAGACTCATATTGCCGTTGTAGTAGCCGTATGCGTTGTTAGGACCCGAAACAAGCTGACCGCTTTCATTTGTACGATAGTTGTCAAGCGGTTCATCGAGAACCATTGATGAGAAATAAAGCTTCTTTGATTCGATTGCATAAGGGTAAACAACAACAGGCTTGATTGAAGAACCCGGCTGAAGTACGGAGTTGTAGGATCTGTCCCAGCCGAGAGCGCCTTCTTTCTTTGTTGAAGAACCGACTGTTGCAATTACTCTGCCGTCATATCCCATAATTGTTGACGCAATCTGAAGGTCGGAATCATTTGATTTATCAATATTGAGTGCCGCATTTTCAAGGTAGGTTTGAGCATTTTCATCCATTGCACAGTAGATTTTAAGTCCCTCTGTGTAAAGCTTTAAAGATGCCGCAGTTTCGCTTATGTTGTAATATTCCGCAATGTCCTTTTGAAGATCACGAAAGAGCTGATCAATATACCAGTTCTGAACATCAGCCTCGTCATCATCGTCATCGTCATCGGACGCCTGCCAGCCGACAAATTTCATTGTGGCACTTTCTTTCATAGCCGCATCAAATTCGTCTTTGGTAATTTTTTTCTGATCATACATTTCATTGAGAACGATTTCACGGCGCTCCTTGTTGTTTTCGGGGAAAACAAGCGGATTCCATCTTGACGGGTTTTGTGTAATTCCCGCAATTGCCGCACATTCCGCAATTGAACAGTCCTTTATGCTCTTGCCAAAGTAAAGCTGAGCCGCAGATTCAACGCCCTGACAGTTATTGCCGAAGTTTACAACATTGAGATAGGCTTCAAGAATCTGATCCTTTGTGTATTCCTGTTCAAGCTTTAGTGCCTTTGTGATTTCACGAAGCTTTCTTGTAATTGAAACCTCGTTGTCATCTGTAATATTTTTAATGAGCTGTTGGGTGATTGTTGAACCGCCGTATGAGTCCGAACCGGTTGCAAGATTTGCAACGGCGGAAAGAGTTCTGCCCCAGTCAACACCGTTGTGGTCAAAGAAACGCTTGTCCTCAATTGCGACTACCGCATCTTTCATTGCCTGAGGAATATCCTGATTGTCAACCCAGATTCTGTTCTCGGTATCGTATAGTTTCTGATACTCTTTAAATTCCTTTGTATCCTCATTCTGAATATATATTCGGCTTGTCTGGTTCATAGACTTTGCCTTGAGGTCAATGCCCGTAGGCTCGGACGCAATGGTGAAAATGTAGACAGCAAGTGAAATGCCCGTAATAAGCAGAGCAACCAGGCATACCGAACAAACGGTAATCAGGAACTTGCCAAAACCCCTGAAAAATCTTTTTACACCTCCGTCAGCTTTTTCGGATAATTCATTTTGCTGAATATCCTTCTTATACTGACTGATGTCAGTTTCACGCTTGTTTCGCATATTATCTCCTTTATCAATTCACAATTTACGGTTAAACGAACAACCGTCGGTTTGTAATTTGTCTGAGTGATTTGCACAAACGCAGTGCGCCGGCTGTAATACATAAATTATATAATAACATATATGTTCAAAATTACAAGCAGAAATACTCATTTGATTATTATATCACCTGAAAAGAAAAAAATAAATATATTAATGCAAATTTCTCTTAAAAAATATGCAGAATTAAGGCGGCCTTTTGGTTGGAATTTTATAAAAATGATGAATATAACCGTTGGTTCGGGAAAAAATAAAAGTAAAAACTGACAGAAAGAGTGCTGTAATATGAAAAAAATAGTTGGATTAACAGGTGTGATTCTGATTGCGTGTATGATGATAAGCTCGCTTTTTGCTCCCGTGAATTCTGCGGAAAACACCTCTGCAACAAGCGATTATTCGTCGTCGCAGAATAACGGTACAACGGAAGGAGATTACATCATAAAAGCCGAAAAAGGGTATATTGTAGTGTACAAAAAAGGCGAGGACAAAGCGTATCTGACAACCGACTGCAGAGTATCAAATCTTCCGAAAGGCGACGCACTTTACCTTGAAAAAGGAATTGAAATAAAGGGGAAAGAAAACCTTATGAGGGCTCTTGAGGACTATTGCAGTTAAAGGCTTAATGGTAAGATAATTCTTCATATATATTGACTTTTCTGTGCTTTTATATTGACTTTTCTGTGCTTTTGGAGTAAAATCAGACTGATATGCCATAAAGTATGGAATCAGGTGCAGAATTTGCCGTAAATTTTTCAAAATAATGAAATCTTGCAAATTTTCTGTTTCTGAAAATCAAGTAAAAATGCAGAAAAGGAGATATTACATATGATTTCTACTGTCATTGACCAGTCGCTCGGTCTTGAGTTCCCTATTTTTCAGGGAGGCATGGCTTGGGTGGCTGATGCATCGCTTGCCGCAGGTGTTTCAAACGCAGGCGGTCTCGGCATTATTGCAGCTATGAATTCCAACGGCGAACAGCTCCGTGAGGAAATCAGAAAGTGCAAAACAATGACCGATAAAATTTTCGGCGTAAACATCATGCTTATGAGTCCCTTTGCGGAAGAGGTAAGCGATGTTGTTGTTGAAGAGGGCATCAAGGTCATCACAACAGGTGCAGGCAACCCCGGCAAGTACATGGCAAAGTGGCTTGAGGCAGGCATCAAGGTTATTCCTGTTGTTCCGAGCGTTGCACTTGCAAGGAAAATGGAAAAAGACGGTGCTTTTGCCGTTATCGCAGAGGGCGGCGAGTCAGGCGGTCATGTCGGTGATCTCACAACAATGGCTCTTGTTCCTCAGGTTGTTGATGCAGTAAATATACCTGTAATTGCCGCAGGCGGTATTGCAGACGGCAGACAGATTGCCGCAGCATTTATGCTCGGCGCTCAGGGCGTTCAGGTCGGCACAAGATTTCTCGTTGCAAAGGAATGTACTATCTCTCAGGAATATAAGAACAAAATTCTCAAAGCAAGAGATATTGACACGGTTGTAACAGGTAAAAGACTCGGTCATCCTGTTCGTTCAATCCGTAACTCGTTTACCCGTGAATATACAAAGGCTGAGTACGATTCGGCTAATGTTTCCGATGAGGAGCTTGAAAATATGGGACTCGGCAGACTCAGAAGAGCCGTGAGAGAGGGCGATGTTTCTCAGGGTACCGTTCTCGCAGGACAGGTTGCAAGTATGGTTAAAAAGGAACAGCCGGCAAGAGAAATGATTGAAGAGATGTTCTCACAGGCAGAAGAAGTATTGAACGGAGCAACAAAATGGGTAAAATAGCATTTATTTTTTCAGGTCAGGGCGCACAGTACAGCGGTATGGGCAAGGATCTTTACGATAATTCGCCTGCCGCAAAGGCTGTTTACGAAATGGCTGATTCTATAAGAGAAAACACTTCAAAGCAGTGCTTTGAGGGTACAATGGAGGAGCTTTCAAAGACAGTAAATACACAGCCGTGTATTTTTACTGCCGACCTTGCGGCCGCAAGAGCTCTTGTTGAAAAGGGTATCACTCCCGACTGCGTAGCAGGCTTTTCACTCGGTGAGATTTCTGCACTTGCTTTTTCGGGAATCCTTTCCGATGAAGAGGCTTTCAGACTCGTTTGCAAAAGAGGCGAGCTTATGGACAAAGCCGCAACGGAAAATCCCGGTGCAATGGCTGCCGTGTTAAAGCTTACTCCCGAAAAGGTTGAAGAAATCTGCTCAAGGTTTGACAAAACATATCCCGTAAACTACAACTCACCGGCTCAGACTGTTGTTGCAACAACAAGTGAAAATGCCGACGCTTTCTGCGAGGCAGTTAAAGCAGAGGGCGGAAGGGCAAAACTTCTTGCAGTAAGCGGTGCGTTCCATTCTCCCTTTATGGCTGATGCCGCAGAGGGACTCGGAAAGTATATGGAAAATGTTGACTTTGCTCAGCCAAAGGTTCAGATTTATTCCGATTACACGGCTCAGCCGTATTCGGGCGATTTCAAAACGCTTGTCAAAGCACAGGTTGAGAATCCCGTAAAATGGCAGACTATTGTTGAAAATATGATTAATGACGGCGTTGACACCTTTATTGAGGTTGGTGTGGGCAAAACTCTCACAGGTCTTGTAAAGAGAATCAACGGGGATGTAAAGGCATTCAAGGTTGAAACTGCGGCTGATATTGACGCACTTGAACTTTGATACTGTTCGGAGGTATAATATAATGAGATTTGAAAATAAAACAGCCGTAGTAACAGGCGGCTCAAGAGGTATCGGCCTTGCAATCGCAACGAAGCTTGCAAAAGAGGGTGCTAACATCGCAATTCTCTATGTTGGTGACGAAAACGAGGGCATTAAGGCTAAGGAAGAGCTTTCGCAGTACGGTACAAAGGTTGAGCAGTATTTCTGTGATGTTTCAAACTTTGAAGAGTCAAAGAAGGTTGTCGATAAGGTTATCGAGGACTTCGGCAGTATCGAAATTCTTGTAAACAACGCAGGTATCACAAGAGATAAGCTCGTTTTAAATATGGACGAAAAAGATTTTGATGCTGTAATCAATGTAAACCTCAAGGGTACATTCAACATGATTAAGCATACATACAAGCACTTTATGAAAAAGCGTTACGGCAGAATTTGCAGCACAGCGTCAATTGTCGGTCTTACCGGCAACGCAGGTCAGGCTAACTATTCTGCGTCAAAGGCCGGTATTATCGGTCTTACAAAGTCGGTTGCAAAGGAGCTTGCCGGCAGAGGCGTTACGGCTAATGCAGTTGCTCCGGGTTACATTGCAACAGATATGACAAGTGTACTTCCCGATAAGGTAAAGGACGCAATGAAAGCACAGATTCCTGCAAAGCGTATCGGTACTCCCGATGATGTTGCAGATGTAGTAGCTTTCCTCTGCTCTGACGATGCCGCTTATGTAACAGGCGAGGTTATCAGAGTTGACGGCGGACTTGCAATGTAATTGATTTGGAGGATATAATGAGCAGAAGAGTAGTTGTAACAGGTATGGGCGCAATTTCACCGATTGGTAACGATGTGCCTACAATGTGGAAAAATATGGTTGACGGCGTTTGCGGTATCGAAACAATCACAGCTTTCGATACAAGTGACCTCAAGGTTCACATCGCAGGTACAGTCAAGGATTTTGATCCCACACAGTATATTGAGAAAAAAGAAGTAAGAAAGCTTGATCCATATACACAGTACGCAATCGCAGCGGCACAGCAGGCAGTTGACGACAGCGGTATCATAGGCAAGATTGACGAGAACCGTTTCGGTGTTTATATCGGCGCAGGTATCGGCGGTTTGCAGACCTTTGTTAAGAATACAGTGGGCATGGAAAACGGAGGCCCGAGAAAGGTTTCTCCTTTCTTCATTCCGATGATGATCGGTAATATCGCAACAGGCAATGTTGCAATCCGTTTTAACGCAAAGGGCGTGTCTCTTTCGGTTATGAGCGCCTGTGCAACAGGTACAAACTCAATCGGTGAGGCTTTCCACTGCATCAAGGACGGCTACGCTGACGCTATCATCGCAGGCGGTGCAGAGGCAGTTGTTGCTCCTCTCACAATTGCAGGTTTCCAGAATATGAAAGCTCTTTCAACAAACGATGATCCAAAGCACGCATCCCGTCCGTTCGACAAGAATCGTGACGGTTTCATCATGGGCGAGGGCGCAGGTATGCTCGTTCTTGAAGAGTATGAGCACGCAGTCGCAAGAGGTGCTAAGATTTATGCAGAGCTTTCAGGCTACGGCAATACTTGTGACGCACATCATGTTACAGCTCCCGATCCTAACGGTGCAGGTCTTGCAAGAGCAATTAAGATTGCTTTTGAGGAGGCAAATGTTGCCGATGACGCACAGCTTTACATCAATGCTCACGGCACAAGCACACATCTTAACGACCTTACCGAAACAATGGCTATCAAGACGGCTCTCGGTGAAAAGGCTTATGATGCAAATATCAGCTCAACAAAATCAATGACAGGTCATCTTCTCGGTGCAACAGGCGCAATTGAGGCTATTGCTTCTGTTATGGCTCTCAATGACGGTGTTATTCCGCCGACAATCAACCTTGACGAACCCGATGAAGGTCTTGACCTTAACTATACACCTAACAAAGCAGTTAAGCGTGATGTAAATGTTGCCGCTTCAACCAACCTCGGCTTTGGCGGACATGACGCTTGTCTTGTATTTAAAAAATATTAAGCGAGGGAATTACTATGAATAAAATTGAAGAAATCAAGGAATATATTTCCCTTCTTGAAAATTCTTCTTTGAGCGTTCTTGAAATTGAAAAAGAGGACGGTACAAAGATTCATCTTGAAAAAGAACATCCGGCACAGCAGATTTTTAATGCATCTCCAATCGGTGCATATCAGCCGACTGCAACAGATGTTCCCGCTCCTGCGCCTGTTCAGCCACAGGCTCCTGCGGCTCAGTCTGCCGCTCCCGAGGAAGACGCCAAGACTGTAAACGCTCCGATTGTCGGCGTATTCTATGCCGCATCGGCACCGGGCAAGGCTCCTTTTGCTCCTGTCGGAAAGAAAGTAAGCAAGGGCTCAACCGTTTGCATTATCGAGGCTATGAAGTGTATGAACGAAATTCAGGCTGAGGACGACTATGAAATCGTTGAAGTTCTTGTTAAGGACGGAGATCTTGTTGAATACGGTCAACCGTTATTCAAGGTTAAATAATCGGAGGACTGTATGAATCAGGAAGAAATTAAAAAGATTTTACCGCACCGTGACAATATGCTTCTTGTTGAAGAGGCTGAAAGCGTTGACGAAAACACGGCAAAGGGCAGATATACAATCAAAGGTGACGAGTTCTTTTTACAGGGACATTTCCCCGGTAACCCCGTTGTTCCTGGTGTTATTCTCTGCGAAATGATGGGACAGGCAAGCTGTTGCCTTCTTGCAGACAAGGTTAAGAACTGCACACCTTACTTTACAAAGATGAACAATGTTAAGTTCAGAAATCCCGTGAAACCGGGCGACACTCTTGAAAGTGTCTGCACACTCACAAAGAGCAGAGGTGCATTCTACTTTATTGACGCAAAGGGTTATGTTGACGGCAAGCTCTGTGTAAGTGCCGAGCTTTCGTTTGCACTTGTTGAAAATAAGTGATTTTAAAGGCTGTCTGTGCCGTTTTGGGTGCAGACAGCCGTAATGCGATAAATAACTGGAAGTGAAAAAATGTTCTCAAAAATTCTGATTGCCAACCGAGGCGAAATTGCAGTAAGAATTATCCGTGCCTGCCGTGAAATGGGCATCAGCACAGTAGCAATTTATTCTGAGGCAGACAAGGACTCCCTGCATGTTCAGCTTGCCGATGAAAGTTACTGCGTAGGCGGTAACCGTGTTGCCGACAGCTACCTCAATATGCCTGCAATTCTCACCGTTGCCGTTGAAAGCGGTGCTCAGGCTATTCATCCCGGCTACGGACTCTTGTCCGAAAATGCCAAGTTTGTTTCGCTCTGTGAACAGTGCAACATCAACTTTATCGGTCCTTCATCCGAAATGATAAAGCTTTTGGGCGACAAGGACAACGCAAGAAAGACTATGCGTGCCGCAGGTGTTCCCGTAACCCCCGGATGCGATATTGTTGAAAGCGTTGAACAGGCAAAAGAGGAAGCTGAAAAAATCGGTTTTCCGCTTCTCATCAAGGCTCGTTCTGGCGGCGGCGGAAAGGGTATTCGCCGTGTTGATTCAATTGAGCAGTTTGAAGAGGCATTTTTGTCAGCTTCAAGCGAGGCGCAGTCAGCATTCGGTGACGGTGCCTGCTACATAGAAAAATTCATTCACCCTGTAAAGCACATTGAAATGCAGCTCTTGTGTGATAAATACGGCAATATCGTTTGTCTTGGTGAGCGTGAATGCTCTGTTCAAAGAAAGAACCAGAAGATGATTGAAGAAAGTCCAAGCCCCGCTCTTGACGAGAAAACCCGTAAAGAGATGATGATTGCGGCTGTTAAGGCGGCAAAGGCAGTCAACTATGTCAATGCAGGCACAGTTGAATTTTTGCTTGATATGGACAACAACTTCTACTTTATGGAAATGAACACCCGTCTGCAGGTTGAACACGGTGTTACGGAAATGGTAACAGGACTTGATATTGTTCAGTGGCAGATAAGAATTGCCGCAGGTGCAAAGCTTTCCCGCACTCAGGACAGCATCTTCACACACGGCAATGTAATTGAATGCCGAATCAATGCCGAAAATCCGGAAAAGGGATTCAGACCGAGCTGCGGAAGAATTACAAGACTTCACACCCCGGGCGGTGCATTTGTAAGATTTGATACGGCGATTTATCAGGACTATTTTGTTCCTCCGTACTATGATTCGATGATCGGCAAGCTGATTGTTCAGGCAAGAAGCCGTGCCGAGGCAATCAGAAAGATGAAAATGGCTCTTTCCGAGCTTACCATTGACGGAATTGACATTAACCGTGACCTTCTTGCCGAGATTCTCTCGGACGAACAGTTTGTGAGCGGTGAATATACAACAGATTTTATGGCAGAGTTTGAAGAGAAACACGCCGACAGGAAGAAGTAAAAGATATGGATTTGTTTGCTTTCAGAAAACCGAAGAATGAGCTTGAGTCCGATGAGGGCGAGAGCAAAAATGTACCCTTCGTTCCCGAAGAAATGTGGATAAAATGCCCCAAATGCAACACTATGCTCCTTACAACTGATATGGAGGAAAATCTTCACGTCTGCACAAAGTGCAATCACCATTTCAGAATGAACGGACGAGACAGAGTTGAAATGCTTGCCGACAAGGATACCTTTGTTGAGTTTGATGCAGACCTTTCAAGCCATAATATTCTTGATTTTCCGGGATATGACGAAAAGCTTGAAAAGGCGAGAAAAACAGGTGCTAAGGAGTCTGTTATCTGCGGAGAATGTAAGATGAACGGCATTGATACCGTTCTCTGCGTTATGGATCCAACCTTTATGATGGGAAGTATGGGCGTAATCACGGGCGAAAAAATCACCCGTGCGTTTGAATATGCAACCGAAAATGCAATGCCGATTGTTGTTTGTACTGCCGCAGGCGGTGCAAGAATGCAGGAGGGCATCCTCTCGCTTATGCAAATGGCAAAAACTTCTGGTGCGGTAAAAAGACACAGCGACGCAGGTAATCTCTACATCACGGTGCTTACAGACCCGACAACAGGCGGTGTTACGGCATCGTTTGCAATGGAGGGCGACATTATTCTTGCCGAGCCCGATTGCCTTGTTGCCTTTGCAGGTCCGAGAGTAATCGAGCAGACAATCCGTCAAAAGCTCCCCAAGGACTTCCAAACCTCGGAATTTGTTCTTCAGAAGGGCTTTATCGATTCGGTTGTCAGCAGAAATAATTTGAAATCTACACTTGTAAAACTGCTTAAATTGCACGGTTACAGCGGTGAGGAGGCTTAAAAATGACAGCTTACGAAAAGGTTGTGGCGGCGAGAGATGCTAACAAGCTGACCTCGGTTGACTATATTGCCCATATGTTCGGTGACAGCTTCATTGAGCTTCACGGTGACCGCAGATATGCCGACGATAAAGCAGTTGTTGCAGGACTTGCAATGCTCTTTGACACTCCTGTTACTGTAATCGGAATTGAAAAGGGCAGAAATACAAAAGAGCGTGTTGAACGCAACTTCGGTCAGGCTCATCCCGAGGGCTACCGCAAGGCTTTAAGACTTATGAAACAGGCTGAAAAGTTCAGAAGACCTGTTCTTTGCCTTGTTGATACAAGCGGTGCATACCCGGGAATCGGTGCGGAGGAAAGAGGTCAGGGACAGGCTATTGCCGAAAACCTCATGGAAATGATGACTCTCAAAACTCCCGTACTTACCGTTCTTATCGGTGAGGGCGGTAGCGGCGGTGCGCTTGCACTTGCAGTTTCCGATGAAGTATGGATGCTTGAAAATTCCGTTTATTCGGTAATTTCTCCCGAGGGTTGTGCGTCAATTCTCTGGAAAGACAGCTCAAAGGCGGCTGATGCGGCAGAGGCTCTCAGGCTTACCGCACAGGATTTGTTTGACCTTGGTGTAATCGAGAGAATCATCCGTCAGCCAAAGGCCGGCGATCATGCTATGTTTGAAAGCCTTAAAATGCTCATCAAAAGAACATTTGAAAAGAATCTTGCCCTTGATGACGAAGAGCTTTTGAATGCACGCTATGAGCGTTTCCGCAAAATCGGCAGACCCGAATAATTTATTTTAAACCTAAACATAAAAACGGCAGGAAAGACAATTTGCAAAACTGCAATGCCTTTCCTGCCGTTTTATTTTTTAATTTTTTAATTATATGTGCTGTAATCTCCATCGTACATTTCAGGACGATTCACCCAGTCACTAATGGAATTGTTGCCGAAAATTGATTTGCTGTTGCCCGATACCGCCGCAGTTACATTGATTGCAATGCCTGCAATAATGACCGCACCAATCACACAGGCGGCAACAATTTTCACGATTTTAAAAGCTTTCTTTTTATCAATCGGCTGTTCTGCCGGCGGAATGTAGGGAATGGGTGGCTGATTTATTTCAAGTTCGGGCATTTCATTTTGAATCTGCGGTGCAAAGCCCTCCGCCTGTTCAAAGCCTGTCTGCGGCAAAGGCGAGATGTATTCAGTTTCGGTTGTTTCGTTATTCGGTGTATGTAAAGCTTCGGGAATTTTTGTTCCGCACATCTGACAAAACGCAGACTCGGTTTCAAAACCGCAATTAGGACATTTCATAGGTTTGTACCTCGTAATTTTTGATAGTATGACACCATTTTATAACAATATTCACTTAAAGTCAATAAATGTGACAAAATCGCTCGGGATAAAGTTTGATATTATGTAAATAATATCGCAAAATTTTTGCAAAATAAGCCTGTATCTGTTGAAAACAAGGATAGTGTAGTGTATAATCTAAGTACGAATTGCAACATTATGCTGCAATTCAGAGATTCAATGTTCCATTGAACCTCTGAGGAGCTAACGCTCCTATGTACAAGATTGCAATCGGTCGCAAACTCTGCTCCTTGCGAGCAAAGCAGAGTGTTGCTCCGATTTAAATTTAGTGAATGATTGAATAGAAAATAAAATACACACAGTGAAAGGATGAGTGCCTTGAGAGGACTGTATTCGTCAAAGACAAAAATCCGTAATCAAATTTTCACCGAGGTTGCAAGGTTTGCATACGAGGGCGGAGATTATTCAAAATTTGAAAATCTTCCGTATGAAATTATCCCGGGTGAAATTTCAACATACCGTGAAAGTATATTTCTCGAAAGAGCCATTGTGGGCGAAAGACTTCGCCTTGCAATGGGACTTCCGCTTTTGCCCGTTTCAAAACAAGCGCCTATCTCAACAGGTGTTGAAGAAAGTATGATTGACGAAAAGGTTTACGATCCGCCGTTAATCAATATAATAAAATTCGCCTGTCATAAGTGTGCTGAAAAAAGGGTAGTTGTGACAGACGGCTGTCAGGGTTGTCTTGAACACCCGTGTACAGAGGTTTGCCCGAAGGGAGCAATCTCAATTGTACACGGAAAATCGCATATTGACGATGAAAAGTGCATCAAATGCGGAAAATGTCAGGGTGCGTGCCCGTACAATGCAATCATAAAGCAGGAGCGTCCGTGTGCCGCCGCATGCGGTATGAAAGCTATTCACAGCGATGAACACGGAAGAGCAGATATTGACTATAACAAGTGCGTTTCATGCGGAATGTGCCTTGTAAGCTGTCCGTTCAGCGCAATTGTTGACAAAAGTCAGATTTTCCAGACTATTATGGCAATCAACAGCGGCACACCTGTTTATGCCGCTGTTGCACCTGCAATTGCAGGTCAGTTCAAGGGACTTCCGTCAAATAAAATCAGAAATGCATTTAAGGCTCTCGGCTTTACCGATGTTGTCGAGGTTGCGGTTGGTGCCGACCTTTGTACGGTTGAAGAAGCAAAGGATTTTATGGAAGAGGTTCCCGAAAAACAGCCGTTTATGGCGACTTCCTGTTGCCCGGCATGGAGCGTTATGGCGAAGAAAACTTTCCCCGACATTGCTCCGTACATTTCAATGGCACTCACTCCTATGGTTCTCACGGGCAGACTTACAAAACAGCATTATCCCGATTGCAGAGTTGTGTTTATCGGGCCATGTGCCGCTAAAAAGCTTGAGGCAAGCCGCAGAAGTATCCGAAGTGATATCGACTTTGTGCTGACTTTTGAAGAAGTTGCAGGGATGTTTGCCGCAAAAGAGGTTGATTTTAACGCTGTTGAGGTTGACGAAAAACCGCTTTCATTCTCAAGCGCAGACGGCAGAGGCTTTGCCGTAAGCGGCGGTGTTGCAAAGGCTGTTGTCAATGCAATCCACAAGCTTGATCCCGAAAGAGAGGTCAAGGTTGCCAATGCACAGGGACTTGACGAGTGCGTAAAGCTTTTGCGTATGGCAAAGGCCGGCAAGTACAACGGCTATCTGCTTGAGGGTATGGCTTGCCCCGGCGGTTGTGTTGCAGGTGCCGGAACAATCAACAATCCCGACAAATCTGCAATGGAGGTTCTCAAAAGCAAAAAAGAATCGTGCTTTGAGGGCGCTATTGACACTCCGTTTATTGACCGTTTGTCAACTCTTGAAAATATGTACAATGAGTTTGACAAGATGAAAGAAATTTAACAGGTCGGGTGATATTTTGAAAATGGTGATGTTAATTTTACGCATAATCGGCATTGCCGTGGCAGTTGTGTTTCTCGGATTTTTCGTAATCCCTATGACTCACGGAATTATCAACCCGGGCAATATTGCAGGAACTTTTTTGTGTCTGTGGCTGTTGTGCGTGTTAATTCCGCCCGTTCACGGAGCAATAAAGGCATTTTGCTTTAAGCATTTGTTTACTAAAATAGTTTTTCGTATAGTGAATATCGGCTTTATCGCTTTTGCCGTTTACGGTGCGATTGTCACCTCTGCAATGGTGTGGGCAACCTGTCAGGCTCCGCCCGAAAACTCAACTGCAATTGTCCTCGGTGCTCAGGTTAAGCCGTGGGGACCGTCGGTAATTTTGCGTGGCAGAATTGACGCCGCAAAATCATATCTTGACGATTCTCCGAACGCAAATGCCGTACTCAGCGGAGGACAGGGAAGTGACGAGATTATGAGTGAGGCACAATGTATGTACAATGTGCTGACGGAGTCAAAAATTGATTCTTCAAGACTTTATATGGAGGACAAGTCAACCAACACAACCGAGAATATAAGAAATTCAATGAAAATTATTGAGGACAACAACCTTAATACCGATATTACGATTGTGACGGACGGTTTTCATCAGCTCAGAGCGAGGATAATCTGTTCGCAACTCGGCATAAAAGGAAATGTCGGAGCAGTAAGCTCCGACACAAGGCTTTTGTATGTCCCTACTTATGCTGTTCGTGAGTGGTTCGCTCTTCCGTTTCAGCTTCTGTTTCGGTAGTCACAATCTCGGTGATGTCACCGTTTGTGTCAAAATGAGGCTTTGTCCTGTGACAGTTTGCAAACTCAAGCGGATAAACCTCGTGTTCCGTAACATCAACAATAGGGGAAATCTCCTTTTTGCTGTTCCGTGAGGGCAACTCAATCGGATATTTTTCGTGCTGTCCCTCGTTATGATTAACATCGTAAAAACTCATAATAAAAACCACCTTTCTGTGAGGTGGTTTTATTTTTTGCAGAATTTTAAATTATATGCAAAGGGAAAATTTTGTTTTATGGTAAAAGTTTACAAAAAAATGTATGAATTGTCTTAAATTCTATTGACAAAATATTGTATTAGTTGTATTATATGTATGAGGTTAGAAGTGCATTGCAGTGCAATTTTGCAATTCACAATACATATACTGAATATTTTTTAAACCGTAATCAGAAAGGGGATTTTAAAATGACGAAAAAAATTATGAGTATGATTCTGTCAATCGCAATGGTGCTTTCTATCGCCGTAGTCGGCATTTCAGGAGTATCTGCGGCAGTTGACAGCGACGGTCGTTATGTCCCAAGTGAGGGCGTAGAAACACACAGAATTTATTTTGCAATGCCTAATTCTTGGAAGAGCGCAAAATACGGTGCAGATTCTGCGGGAATTTTTTGGTGGAATGGATCTGATACTGATGGATTTGTCGAGGGAACAGAGCGTCTTGCGTGGCCGGGTTACAAAATGCAGGTTGCTGATGCTGAATCGAATCTTTATTATGTTGATCTCCCGACAGATGTAATTGCTGTTATTTTCAACAATGCTCTTAACGGCGGTGAAAGAATAGTTGATGATTACGGGAATGTAACATATGAGTTTAGTGAGGGTCAGTTTATGGCTGCAAATCAAACCGCCGACATCATAAGTGGATCTTATTCAGAGGGCGACGATGACTACTATGACAATATGCTTGACGGCGAATTTTGGTCAAAGGCAAAAGCTGCTTTAAATGGTGATGATAAATCATTCTTAGGTAACTTTGCCGACAATTTTTATGAAGATCCCGATTGGGGTATCGCAATGAATTTTGACAATATGGTATATATTGTTGACCTTAACAATGCTGCTGAAAATCTTGTTTCAGGTAAGAAATTTTACTATGGAGAATATTATTTCTTCTACGGCAAGAACGAGAAAACAGGCAAGTATGAATACGGCGGACTTCCTAATTATGAAATGGCAAAGGAAAACGGAGTGCTTTATGAGCTTAATAATACATCAACTCCCGATGAGCCTTCGTCAGAACCTACAACAACTCCTGAACCGACAACACCCGAGCCTGCTGTAAAGGAAATCAAATTTGATGTTAAAAAATCAGGTTGGGAAAATGTAAAAAATATTTATTGCCATGTATGGGCTGCTGACGGTACAGGTGTATGGCCTATTTGGCAGACAAGATCAGAAAAATGTGTCTATGATCCCGATACAGGAATTGCCGCATATGACCTTTCAAAAACAGGCAACACAATTTCTGCTTCAGACGGAAAGCGTTATTGCGTAATTTTCAGTGCAAACACGGGTGTGCAGACATATAATGTAGTTATGGACGGCAAGTGCATTGGTGATACACTATATTGTACAGGCAATAAGCTTGAAAATCCTGATGATTCTGAAAAAGTCGCACTTGAGGCAGTTTGGACTGAGAACAAGGATTGTGGTCCGGAAAAGAGAATAACTACAACAGGCAATGTAATCGGAACTACACTTACCGAGGGTGTGACTGATGAAACACTCCTTGCACAGTACCTTATTGATTACTATGATTTTCCTGAAAAAAGTGCCTACACACAGAATCTTCTTAATGCATTGCTTGTAAGTCCAAAAGATGTGAAGACTGCCGCAGAAAGTATTCTTGATAGCAGTGATTATCTTGATAAGGATACAATTTTGTCCAAGGTTGAAGAAATTCTTGCTGAATGTTCTGATCCTTTGGAAAGTATGATTTACGGCGATGTGAATAATGACGGCATAATTACTATTGTTGACGCAACAATAGTGCAAAAACACATAGTAAATATGGCACATCTCGATAATGTAAATCAGAAGTTAGCAGATGTTGATGTTGACGCTGTGATTACAATTAAGGATGCAACAGCTGTTCAAAAGTATATCGTAAATGTTGACGGATACGGTAAAACAGGCGAAAAGTTTGCAGCTGCATAAGTGTTAGTTGAATAGCCGAATGAAAATAACAACCCCGAAGTTTTTACAGACTTCGGGGTTTTACTTTTGAGCGTGTTTAATTTGTATCGTGTTTCAACTCAAGGATGTAGTCGGTTGAAACTTTGTACAATTTTGCAAGAGAAATAAGCACCTCGGTCGGCACGTCACGGTTTCCGTTTTCATACCTAAAGTACTGCGGCTGTTTCATGCCGAGATATTCTGCAACATCATTCTGCGTCATATCGTGATCCTCACGCAATTCCCTTATCCTTTTATAATAAGGCATTGTATCACCCTTTTTATTTATTTATTTATACTGACAGAATAACATTCTTTGCAACGAAATTTTCGTATGATAACTAAATGGTTATAACAGTGGCAAAATTCAGTATTGCTATTGCGTTTGTGATGCATAAATTAGTGTGATGTGAACCTTATTGTATGTATAGAAGATATTAATGTAATAAAAACACATTGTTGTTATTTGTTATTTGTTAAATTATTATCCTCATACAATTCTCATATTTGTTTATAATAAAACAATTTATCATCTTTTTGTTTATTTGCTATTGACAGAACAGTAGTCTTTGTGATAAAATACTTTATAAGATAACCGAACGGTTATAAACGACAAAGAGAAGTAAAAGTATATTCTTGTTTTCTCGTTCGATGTTTATATAATGTTGATTATCAAATTCAATTTCGGTGTATTATTGGTTGAAAATGCACTGTTCTAAGGAGAGATTTTGGTATGGCAAAAAAACTTATTAGTATTGCGACATTGTTTGTTCTTATGGCAGTAAGCGTATTCAGCGCTTTTGCGGTTGAGGATGAAACAAAAAATGCTCTTGTTTACGGTGATGTGAACATTGACGGCGATATTACCGTAATCGATGCTACCGATATTCAGAAGTACATTGTCGGTCTTGAAGAACTTACAGCAGATAGTAAGTCAGTTGCAGATGTTGATAGTGACGGCGCTATTTCTGTTATGGATGCGACTTCAATTCAAAAGTATATTGTAGGTCTTAACGGTTGCGGAAAAGTCGGTCAGCAATTTGTTACTGAATGATTTTAAATCATAATCACAGTAATAATAATTAAGTCCCGAGGTATTGTGTGTACTTCGGGACTTTATTATGCCTTGAATTTGTATTATTAATAGGGCTTAACCCCCATAAGGCATGACAATTGGATATAAATAAAAATCAGTCGGGAAGACATTGTTTTGCATTATGCAAACTGTCTTCCCGACATCCATTTTACATTTTCAATTTTTAAATTTCAATTTGTAAACTTCCGCTCGGGAAGTATAAGTTTCGCATTAACAAAACTATCTACACGAACAGGGTGCAGCGACACGCTGCTTACATGCTTTCGGGGCAAGAGATGTTGAACATTGTAAGAACATTTTTGATAACGGCTCTTACGCAGTTGCAAAGTGCAAGTCTTGCCTGCATAAGACCTTCTTCTTCGCCCTTAACACGGCAAGCGTTGTAGAATTTGTGGAAAAGTGTTGCAAGCTGTGTTACATAGCGTGTAACCTTGGTCGGATCGTAATCCTTTGCCGCATTGATGATTTCGTTGGTGTATGACGCAAGATGATTGATGAGTTCTTTTTCTTCGGGAGCTGTGAGGAGTGCAAGCTCTGCATCTGTACATTCTCTCGGAGAAATGCCCTCTTTTGCAAGTGACTTAAAAATACTGCAAATCCTTGCGTGTGCGTATTGAACATAATAAACAGGGTTCTGATTGTCCTGACTTACTGCAAGGTCAAGGTCAAAGTCCATCTGTGTGTTAGCCTCTTTGGTGTTAAAGAGGAACCTTGCGCTGTCAACAGGCACTTCGTCAAGCAAATCGCCAAGCTGAATAGCCTTGCCTGTACGCTTGCTCATTTTTACAAGCTCACCGTCCTTAACAAGCTTAACAAGCTGCATAAGAACAACATTGAGCTTGTCACCGTCATAGCCGATAGCGTCCATTGCGCCTTTCATTCTCATAACATGACCGTGATGGTCTGCTCCCCAAACATCAATAAGAGTTGTGAATCCACGGTCAAATTTGTTCTTGTGGTATGCAATGTCGGCTGTAAAATATGTCGGGTTGCCGTTCTGACGAATGAGAACATCGTCCTTTAATTCAAGGTTGTCAATGTATTTCTGTGACTTGCCCTCTTTGAGAAGCTTCTGTGTGAGCACCTCTTTGTTCTTGTACCAAACGGCACCCTCTTTTTCGTAGGTAAGTCCTTTTTTCGTGAGAAGGTCAACAACAGCCTTAACAGCACCGCTCTTGTGAAGCTCGCTTTCAAAGAACCACTTGTCATAGTAAATTTTGTATTTTTCCATATCAGCCTGCATCTTCTTGATGTTCTTAGGAAGCGCATAGTCAACAAGAGTCTTCTTGCGTTCTTCTGCGCTTACATTAACAAGGCTGTCGCCGTTTAGGTCTGCATATTCTTTTGCAAGGTCTTTGATGTCCTCGCCCTGATAGCCGTCCTCGGGAAACTCTATCTCATCGCCCTTGAAAATCTGAAGATATCTTGCTTCAAGTGAACAGCCGAACTTTTCAATCTGATTGCCGGCGTCGTTTACATAAAATTCACGCCATGCGTTGTAGCCCGCTTTGTCAAGAACAGCGGCAAGACAGTCACCGAGAGCGCCGCCTCTTGCGTTGCCCATGTGCATAGGACCTGTCGGGTTGGCTGATACAAACTCAACCATAACCTTTTCATCTCTGCCGTACTCACTTCTGCCGTATGCCTCGGGATTGGCAAGGATTTCCCTGATTACAGCCGAATAAAATTCAGTGCCGAGGAAGAAGTTGATGAATCCCGGACCTGCTGTTTCAAAGCGGTCAAACATTGTACCCTCAAGGTCAAGGTTTGATGTGATAGCCTGTGCAATTTTGAAAGGCGGCATACGGAATGCCTTTGCGCCTGCCATTGCCGCATTTGTTGCAAAGTCGCCGTGGCTTCTGTCGGCAGGTGTTTCAATGATAAACGGAGCGGCCTCCGCCTGTGGAAGTTCACCGTTTGATATTGCCTTTTCAATAGCGTTTTCAATTGCTTTTTTTAGCTGTTGTACAGCAAGTGCGTATGTATCCATATCAATCTACCTCATTTTCAAACTTTTCTTTTTCTTCAACCGTAATTTTAAACTTGTTTTCGCTCACAAGGTCATTGTTGAAATCAAGCGTGTAACTGACCTCAAGCGTTCCGCCGTTTTTGGTGAGGGAGTTGTTCATTGTTTTTGTGAAAACTCCTATCATAAGGTCGCCTGCAGGCGTCTGATACAGGCATTGATGCCGTCTGCCTTTTTCAAGCATAAGCTGTGAACGCATGGGACCTTTGCGTGTAATTGTCACCGTATTGTCCTGAACTTTGATGAGATTGTCGTAAAAGCTCTGCGGTGCATCCTCGTCATATTCTTTGTAGCCTATGTAACAATGGTCTTTTTTCATCAGAAAATTTCCCTCTGTGAGAACCTCAATTCTGTCGCTTTCATCGTCAAGAATCTGTTCGCCCAGAATGGAAATCATATATTTGCATTTTTTCTTTTCCTTATCTGTCATATCTTCCCTCGTTAATACTGCTCAATGTCAATTTGTGTAACAGTATGCTCCATATTTCTGCCGAGAAACAGTCCTGCAACGCTTTTAAATCCGTCGGGAGTGTCGCTTACATAAAATTCAGGAGTCTGATGCACACCGTCTGTGTTGAGCAGATTGTTTTCTCTGAGAATTTTTGAGCAATAGATTGCAGTTTCATATCCCGAATCAACAAGCGTAACTCCGTCACCCATAAAGTCAGCAATTGCGTCACGCAAAAGCGGATAGTGAGTGCAGCCGAGAATGAGGGTGTCAACGCCTGTTTCCTTGAGTTCGGAAAGATATCTTCTGATGACAAGCCGTACAATCTGATCGTCACGACAGATGAAACCGTTTTCAACAAGCGGAACAAAAAGCGGACACGCCTGCTCATAAACCTTGTATTTCGGATTAAGCTTTTCAAGACGGAGCTTGTAGCTGTGGCTCGAAATGGTTGCGGCAGTGCCGATAATTCCGATTTTACCGTTCTTTGTTTTTCGGTCGGCAATGAATGCGGTCGGGTTTACAACACCTGTGTACGGAACGGAAAGCTTTTCTTCAAGCATATCGCCTGCAACCGAGCTTACCGTACCGCAGGCTGCAACAACTGTTTTGACATTGTGTTTCAACAGAAAATTTGCGTCCTGAAGGGCATACTTTGAAATTGTTTCACGGCTTCTGTTGCCGTAGGGTACTCTTCCCGTATCTCCAAAGTATATTATTTTCTCGTTTGGCAGCACATGCAAAAACTCTTTTACAGCGCTGAGTCCGCCTAATCCAGAGTCAAAAACTCCGATAGCATCTTGACAAGACATAATAAAACCTTCTTTTACATTAATATACAGCTTAAATAATAACACAATAATGTGCGTCTTGCAAGTCAAAACCTTTGACAAATCTGTTATTTGATTGTATAATGAATTCTGACAGACTAATCCGAGAGGAAGATTAAGTTGGAATTTAAAAAAGCTTTTGATTATATCGTCGGCAAGGTTGAAGAAGAACTTGTAAAACAGAATTATACAAAGCAGAAGGTTGTTGCCGAAAACGACAACGAGCTTGTTTCGCTTTTTACAAGTGCGACACTTGCATATTCGGTAGTATATTATAAGGATAAGGAACAGATGGTACTCCGTTCCTGCACAATGACCGATGAAGGTCCCGACAACGAATGGAAAACACTTGCAACATGGCTTTACGATGAAACAGTCGGCACACAGAAGGATGCCGACAGTATCGCAAATGACTTCATCGAAGGCGTTTCGGGTACACTTGCAATCAAAAGGGCAAAGCAGGTTAAGCAGAAAAAGAAAAAGGATGACGACGGAACCGCCGATCCGAAGTTTCTTGCAAAGCGTTTTGTAACATATTTCCCCGAGCTTCGTGAGGAAATTAAAAACGAGGAGGATTGTTACTTCCCGTTCAGAGGCGCAACATTCGCAAAAGAGCATATTGCTCCGAAGATTCCCATGTATATTAAGCGTGCAAATAAGAATGAAATCGAGAAGTTTGCAAATGTGTTCAATGTTCAGTACAACAACGGTGATGTTGACACAAGGGCGATCATCACAATCGTTTTGCTCAATTCACTTGATGACGCTGAGTATAATGCACTTTATGAGCATTTCAACGACGAACTCAAGGTTGCCGCTTTAAATGCAAGGGCTTTTAAGGGCAAAACGGTAAAGCCTGAAAAAGTTAAGAAAGTTAAGGCAAAGGCAAACACTCTTACAAATAACTGATTTAATTGAAATTCACCGTAAAATCCCGTCTTGACGGGCGGGTTTTACGGAATATCGCAGAAAACACAGAATTTCTGCGGATAAATTGCAAAAAAGGCTTGACTAAAGCCTTTATATATGGTAGAATAACCTTACCTCTGAAAGGGGCTTATTTTTTTGTGCCCTATTGAGGGAGGCTAAAATATTCCGAAAAAACCGGGAGGTGCCGTTATGAGAGTAAAAATCACATTGGCCTGCACAGAGTGCAAACAGCGTAATTACAACACAATGAAGAACAAGAAGAACAGTCCTGACAGACTTGAAATGAACAAGTACTGCCGTTTCTGTAAAAAGCACACTCTTCACAAGGAAACAAAATAACGGAGGTACATCATGGCTGAGAAAAAGTCTGAAAATGCAAAAGCAGCTGCTAAAAAGACTGCTAAAAAGCCTAATGTTTTCAAAAGGCTCGCAAAGTACCTCGGCTCCTGTAAGAGTGAAATCAAAAAGATCACATGGCCCACAGCGAAGCAGACAACAAAGAACTTTGGTATTGTCATTGCTATGGTAGCTATTGTAGGCGTATTTATCTTTGCCCTTGATCAGGGTTTGTACGCTCTCGTTGGTCTTTTTATGAACACAACCGCCTGATTCGTATCTGACATTGCTTGAATCACGAAAGGAAGAAAGTTGTTATGGCAGAATCAGAAGCAAGATGGTATGTTGTTCATACCTATTCGGGTTATGAAAATAAGGTTGCAACAGATCTTATGACCACAGCCGAAAACAGAAATCTTCAGGATATGATTATTGATGTCAAAGTTCCTGTTGAAATCGTAACCGAAACAGTCGGAGATAAGACCAAAGAGGTTGAAAACAAACTGTTTCCGGGCTATGTTTTCGTTAAGATGGTCTATACAGACGAAACCTGGTATGTTGTGCGCAACATCAGAGGCTGTACAGGATTTGTGGGACCAGGATCAAAGCCCGTACCACTTACAGATGCGGAAGTTTACAGAATGGGTGTTGAAACACGAAGCGTTAAGCTTAACTATTCTGTCGGCGATTCAGTTCGCATTATAGACGGTCCGCTTGAGGATTTTGTCGGTGTTGTTGAAGAAATTGATGCTGACAAAGATTATGTCCGTGTAGTTGTTTCTATGTTCGGACGAGAAACTCCGGTTGAACTTGAGCTTGCTCAGGCTGAACCGATAGAAGATTAATCAAATAATAATCAGCCGATTGGCTTTTTATTGGGAGTGTAACGCTCCCTGTGGGAGGGACCCTACACAGTGGCGTCCCGCAATTTACCACGAATTTTGGAGGTGCAAACACAATGGCTCAGAAGGTTGTAGGCTTAATTAAGCTGCAGATTCCCGCCGGAAAGGCTACTCCGGCACCACCTGTTGGTCCGGCTCTCGGTCAGCACGGTGTAAACATTGTTGCGTTCACAAAGGATTTTAATGAGCGTACAAAGAATGATATCGGTCTTATCATTCCGGTAGTAATTACTGTATATGCAGACCGTTCATTCACTTTCATTACAAAGACTCCGCCTGCTGCGGTTCTTCTTAAGAAGGCTTGCGGTATCGACAGCGGTTCAGGCGTACCTAATAAGACAAAGGTAGCTCAGATCACTCGTGAGCAGATCACAAAGATTGCAGAGCAGAAGATGCCTGACCTCAACGCAGGTTCACTTGATGCTGCTATCAGCATGATTTCCGGTACAGCAAGAAGCATGGGTATTACAGTAGTTGACTAATTATTTCCGGGTGGGAGGATAATTCCGATTGACCACCTAACAATGGAGGAAGACTGATGAAACACGGTAAGAAATATGTTGACGCTGCTAAGCTCGTTGACAGAACTAAATTATATGATACAAACGAGGCACTTGACACAGTTATCAAGACTGCAGTTGCTAAGTTTGACGAAACAGTTGAGCTTCATGTAAAGCTCGGCGTTGACAGCCGTCATGCTGACCAGCAGGTTAGAGGTGCGGTTGTTCTTCCTAACGGTACAGGTAAAAAGGTTAGAGTTCTTGCAATTTGTAAGGGCGCTAACGAAGAGCTTGCCAAGGAAGCCGGTGCTGACTTTGTCGGTGCTGAGGATATGACACAGAAGATTCAGCAGGAGAACTGGATGGACTTTGATGTTCTTATTACAACTCCCGATTGCATGGGTCTTGTAGGTCGTCTTGGTAGAATCCTCGGTCCCCGTGGTCTTATGCCAAACCCAAAGGCAGGTACTGTAACTCCTGACATTGCCAAGGCTGTTAAAGAAGCTAAGGCAGGTAAGATTGAGTACCGTCTTGACAAAACAAACATCATTCACTGCCCAATCGGTAAGGCAAGCTTTGGCGCTGAGAAGCTCGGTGAAAACCTTGACACTCTCATGGGCGCTATCGTAAAGGCTAAGCCTGCTGCAGCTAAGGGTCAGTACATCCGCTCAGTTGCCATTACTTCAACAATGGGTCCGAGCGTTCGCATCAACCCTGCTAAGTTTGGTGCTTAATTTCAGTTATTTACACAATAGTGTGAATATATTAAATTCGCTGTTCTAAAGACAGCAGGTGCGTAAGCGTAAAGGTTTTTCCTGCCTGCCGAGGAAGATGCAATTACATTGTTTTGTGTTTTTGCAGCCGTCCGAGGTAAAACGGACGGCTGTTTTTTATGAACTGCGTTACAAATATTTTGGAGGTGAATTTATCTTGCCAAGTCAAAGTGTTTTAGAGCAGAAGAAAGCAATTGTTGCAGAGCTTTCAGAAAGACTCAAAAGCTCAATCACAGGTGTGGTTGTAAGCTACGAGGGTATCAACACAGAGGACGATACAAAGCTCAGAAAAGAGCTTCGTGAGAACGATGTTAAGTACACTGTAGTAAAGAACACACTTCTTTCCCGTGCTTGCGAGGAAGCAGGTCTTGATGACATTAAGCCTGTTCTCGAGGGTACAACAGCTATTGCTACAAGCGACAGCGAGTACGCTGCTGCTGCAAGAATCCTTTGCAACTATGCTAAGGATCATGACAACTTTAAGGTTAAGTCAGCTTATCTTGACGGTGCCGTAATTGATATGGACACAATCGTTGCCCTTTCAAAGCTCCCAACAAGAGAAGTTCTTCTTGCAAATGTTCTTGGTGCATTCCAGGCACCTATCGCATCCTTTGCACGTGCCGTACAGGCTATCGTTGACAAGGGCGGCGTTGAAGCTTGTGCTGCTGAGGCAGCAGAAGAGGCTCCTGCTGAGGCAGAAGCTCCTGCAGCAGAATAATCGGCTGCAATTAATTAAAATTTTACTAATTATCATATTGGAGGTAAATTACAATGGCATCAGAGAAAATTACTGCTATTATTGAAGAATTAAAAGGCCTCACAGTTCTTGAGCTTTCAGAGCTCGTTCACGCTGTAGAGGATGAGTTTGGTGTATCAGCTGCTGCAGCAGTTGCAGTTGCTGGTCCTGCTGCTGACGGTGGCGCTGCTGCTGCTGAGCAGACAGAGTTTGATGTAGTTCTTAAGGCTGCAGGCGGCAACAAGATTGCTGTTATCAAGGTTGTTCGTGAAGTAACAGGTCTTGGCCTTAAGGAAGCAAAGGCACTCGTTGACGGTGCTCCTAAGGCTCTCAAGGAAGGCGTTTCTAAGGAAGACGCTGAAGCTATTAAGACTAAGCTCGAAGAGGCTGGCGCTGAAGTAGAACTTAAGTAATTTTACTTATAGCTTGCATTTTAAGTCCGACAGATTTCTGTCGGACTTTTTTGCGTTCATTGTTAAAATTTGTCATTTTTGATTTTGTATAAATTCAATTTTTTATCTTACAATAAAAGAGTATGGACAATATAATCGCAATGTCTGTTTTAACTGTTTTTGATTACTGTTTTGCTTGACGAGCCGATTCTTTTGTGATAAACTATTAACGAACATAGGGTGTTGGATATTAACGCTGACAAGGGGTATTTGTCGCAATTCCACTATCTATGTGAATTCAGAAAACATAGAAAGGTTGATACTGAAATGGCAAAGATTGATTTAACAAAGTACGGTATTACAGGTACAACTGAAATCGTTCACAATCCTTCTTATGAAGAGCTTTTCAAAGAAGAAACAAGACCCGAACTCGAGGGTTATGAAGTTGGTCAGGAAACTGAGCTTGGCGCAGTTAATGTTATGACCGGCGTTTACACAGGTCGTTCACCTAAGGACAAGTTCATCGTTATGGACGAGAACTCAAAGGACACTGTTTGGTGGACTTCTGACGAGTACAAGAACGACAACCATCCTGCATCTGAGGAAACTTGGAAGGCAGTTAAGGAAATCGCAAAGAAAGAGCTTTCTAACAAGAAGCTTTATGTTGTAGATGCTTTCTGCGGTGCTAATAAGGACACAAGAATGGCTGTTCGTTTCATCGTTGAGGTTGCTTGGCAGGCTCACTTTGTAACAAATATGTTCATCACTCCTTCAGCTGAAGAGCTTGAAAACTTTGAGCCTGATTTCGTTGTTTACAACGCATCAAAGGCTAAGGTTGAAAACTACAAGGAGCTCGGTCTTAACTCAGAAACAGCTGTTGTATTCAACATCACAAGCCGTGAGCAGGTTATCATCAACACATGGTACGGCGGTGAGATGAAGAAGGGTATGTTCTCAATGATGAACTACTACCTCCCGCTCAAGGGCATCGCATCAATGCACTGCTCAGCCAACACAGATAAGAACGGCGAGAACACAGCTATCTTCTTCGGTCTTTCAGGTACAGGTAAGACTACACTTTCAACAGATCCTAAGAGACTCCTCATCGGTGATGACGAGCACGGCTGGGACGACAACGGCGTATTCAACTTTGAAGGCGGCTGCTATGCTAAGGTTATCAACCTTGACAAAGAGTCAGAGCCTGACATCTACAACGCTATCAGAAGAGACGCTCTTCTTGAAAATGTTACTGTTGACAAGGAAGGCAAGATTGACTTTAACGACAAGACTGTAACAGAGAACACTCGTGTATCATATCCGATTGATCACATTGACAACATTGTTCGCCCTGTTTCTTCCGCTCCTGCTGCAAAGAATGTAATCTTCCTTTCAGCTGATGCTTTCGGCGTACTTCCGCCTGTTTCAATCCTCACACCTGAGCAGACAAAGTACTACTTCCTCTCAGGCTTCACAGCTAAGCTTGCAGGTACAGAGCGTGGCATCACAGAGCCAACTCCAACATTCTCAGCTTGCTTCGGTCAGGCATTCCTCGAGCTTCATCCTACAAAGTATGCTGAAGAGCTCGTTAAGAAGATGGAAATGAGCGGTGCTAAGGCATACCTCGTAAACACAGGTTGGAACGGCTCAGGCAAGCGTATCTCTATTAAGGATACTCGTGGTATCATCGACGCTATCCTTGACGGTTCTATCACAAAGGCTCCTACAAAGACAATTCCACACTTCAACTTTGAAGTTCCTACAGAGCTCCCCGGCGTTGATTCAGGCATCCTCGATCCTCGTGACACATATGCAAATGTTGCTGATTGGGAAGAGAAGGCTAAGGATCTTGCAAGCCGTTTTGTTAAGAACTTTGCTAAGTACGAAGGCAACGAAGCCGGTAAGGCTCTCGTTGAAGCAGGTCCTAAGGCTTAATTTGCCCGACTGCGCTTAACGCATCATAATTGGTGCAACCTTTATCTAAATAAAAAATTTCACCCGAAAGGTTTTTGAAAAAATTCCTTTCGGGTGTTTTTTTATTTGTATTGCTTTTGTTCCAAGTCTGGTATATAATTTAACTAGTGTATTTTTATGATAGTAAAGAATGGTGTTTATGATGTCGCAAATTCAATATATGACCGCAAAAGAAGCGGCTGATAAATGGAATATTTCTCATAGAAGGGTTATTACATTGTGTCAACAAAACAGAATACCAAACACAGCGATGCTTGGTAATATGTGGATAATACCTAAAAATGCTCAAAAACCAGGGGATTTAAGATTATTATCATCAGTAAAATCTAATTTTGCAAAACCTTTTGTAAAATGGGCAGGTGGAAAAGGTCAGTTAATTCCACAAATAAAAAAATATTATCCACCATGCTTGGGAACCAAAATAAAAAAATATTGTGAACCCATGGTAGGTGCTGGAGCCGTTTTGTTTGATATTTTGAACACCTATGATATGGACGAAGTGTTAATTAATGATACAAATGCTGAATTGATAAATCTCTATAAAATAGTAAAATCTCAGGTCGAGTTGCTGATTGAGAATTTAAGTATTCTTGAAAATGATTATTTAACAAGAAATGAAACGCAGAGAAAAGAATATTATTATAATCAAAGACTTTTATTTAATGAGTTAATAACTAATCCAAATGATAAAAATGCTTTAACGAGAGCATCTATATTCGTTTTTTTAAATAAGACTTGTTTTAACGGTTTATATCGAGTGAACCGAAACGGATTATTTAATGTACCGATAGGTTCTTATAAAAATCCGACCATATGTGATAGAGATAATTTGTTACATGTTTCTAAGTTGTTGCAAAATGTTAATTTTTCTGTAGGTGACTATCATAGTATAGAAAATTTTGTGGATAGTTCTACTTTTGTGTATTTTGATCCACCATACAGACCTCTTTCTAAAACATCTGATTTTACAGCTTACAATAAAACTGATTTTAATGATGATGATCAGATTAAACTAGGAAAATATATAAATAAATTAGCTAATGATAAGGTTTTTGTAATGGCAAGTAATTCAGATCCGAAGAATGTAAATGAAAATGATAACTTTTTTGAAGATATATATTCAGGACTGAATATATATAGAGTATCAGCTAAACGCTCTATCAATAGTAAAGGGATAGGCAGAGGAAAAATAAACGAACTCTTAATTACAAGTTATTAATAAGGAGATGTACCACTATGAGAATTTTTGAAAATTGGTTTTCAACATTTAGACCAAGTATAGCAGATTACGATTACTACATAGAGTTTAAAAAAGTTCATAAAAATGTTGATGGTATAAAGGTTGAATTGAATATTTTAAATTCTTTAGTTGGTTCTAAAAATGTAGAAGTTGATTTTGATAATCTGATAAGAAAATATCCCGAGGTATTGAAGTGCATACCTTTGCTTTTGGCTGTAAGGGCAGATGAGATATATGCTATTGACAGGGACGGTGCGTTTAAATATAATTTTAAAAAACCGAATCTTTCTGTTGAACAATATAAGATATTTATGCGTAAAACAGGACTTTTTGATTTGATAGAAAATCATATTATTAACAATCTTGTTGATTATGCAACCGGTGTTGAAACAGGTTTAGATTCCAATGGCAGAAAAAACCGTGGTGGACACCTAATGGAAAATTTAGTAGAGAGTTTTATACAAAAAGCTGGTTTTGTTAAAAATATTACTTATTTTAAAGAAATGTATATCCATGAAATAACCGATAAGTGGAGTATAGATTTATCTGCGATTTCTAATCAAGGAAAAATGGAAAAACGTTTTGATTTTGTGATTAAAACTGATAATATGATATATGGAATCGAAACAAATTTTTATGGCAGTAAAGGTAGTAAATTAAATGAAACTTCCCGTAGCTACAAAACGCTTGCTCTTGAAACAGATACTATTGACGGATTTACATTTGTTTGGTTTACTGACGGCAAAGGTTGGGCGAGTGCTCGTCATAATCTTGAAGAAACCTTTGATGTTATGGAACATATTTATAATATTAAAGATTTGGAAAACAATATAATTAACGAGGTCATTAAATAATGACGAAGAAAATAACAAAATGGGAACCCGAAGATTTTGAATTGGAAATGACTACGCATTGGTCTTTTCCAAAAAGAGGAAATTGGGCAACACATGATGCTAAATGGCGAGGAAATTGGTCACCGTATATACCGAGAAATATTATATTGAGATATTCACAAGAAAATGATTTGATTTTGGATCAGTTCGCAGGTGGAGGAACAACACTTGTAGAGGCGAAATTGCTTAATCGTGATATTATTGGTGTAGATGTCAATGATGTTGCACTTGAAAGATGTAAAGAAAAAATATCATTTGAACATGAAGGTGCCAACGGAAAAGTGTATTTGCACAAAGGCGATGCTAGAAAACTTGACTTTATACCTGATGAAAGCATTGATTTGGTGTGTACTCACCCACCGTATGCTAATATAATAAAATATAGTGAGGATATACCTGAGGATTTATCTTTACTTAAAGTTAAGGACTTTTTAAAAGAAATGAAAAAGGTAGCGTTAGAGAGTTTTCGAGTCCTTAAACAAGGAAAATTTTGTGCTGTACTTATGGGAGATACAAGGCAAAAAGGTCATATGGTTCCTATGAGTTTTGAAGTTATGAAGATTTTTCAAGATGCGGGTTTTACTTTGAAAGAGTTGATTATTAAGGAACAACACAATTGTAGAGCAACTGGCTATTGGAAAACTAATAGCGTTAAATATAACTTTCTTTTAATAGCACATGAATACTTATTTGTATTTCATAAAATATAACAACAGCCACAAGGCAAATTGTCTGTCTTGTGGCTGTTTTTTTGTTTATTAATTCTTACAAAAAAACGGACATTTCTTTTATGTTTTCTTCTTCGGTTTCTAACATTCTTTTGGCGAGGAGGCTGACATGGGGATCATTGCCGTTATATTCTCGAATTTTGCGTGACATTTTATTCACTCCCATTGTGTTGCCTTTTATCATCATTTCGGCAATGTGCGAAGATGATGAGTCACGCTTTAAATCCCTTTGTGCGGCATAGCGTGTCATTGCTTTTGTCATATTACTCACTCTGTGTGGCTCTGCACCACGATTTTGCAACATTTTATTTGCACAATGATACAGCTTTCCGTATTTAATAAGATGTTCGCACAAAACGCCGTCAACCTTGCTGTCCTTCAAACTTTTCCTCACGCTCGTAATTCCCTGACAGCCCATTTCGGCATTCTGCAAAACGCAGTTGAGCATTTCAATATCATTAGTCATAACAAATCACCTCTGTAGATATTATTTACGGGAATTTTTGTATTTATGCAACCGTAAAAAATTAGGTTGCAACACAGCCGTTTTTATGGTTTAATATCTATTAGATAATAAAAAACAGGTGATTTTATGGCTGACGCAAAGTTACATACAATAAAACTTCCGTATCCCGACAAGGGTGACAGAAATGTTTGGGTTTATGTTCCGTCACATTCCGACGGCGAAAAACTGCCCGTTGTCTATATGACAGACGGACAGAATCTTTTTGACGATAATTCAACTCCGCACGGTTCGTGGGAGGTTGTAAAAGCTGTTGAAAACGAGCAGAAAAGCGGTGTAGGCAACGCTGTAATCGTAGGTATTGACAACGGTAATGCTTGGCGTGACAGCGAGCTTACACCGAAATCAATCGGTGAGGTTCAGCACCTTGAAATGCTTTGTGAGGACTTCAAACCCGAGGGCGAAATCTTTGATAATTTTCTTATGAATACCGTCATTCCGTATGTTGAAAATAATTTCCCCGTATGCACCGACAGACAGAATGTTGCCGTCTGCGGAAGTTCATCGGGCGGACTTATGTCATTCTTTTCGGCTTTTGAACACCCGGAAAAATTCGGCTATGCAGGTGTGTTTTCTCCTGCATTTCTCTGTTACACAAGAGAGGATTGGGCGAAATATCTTTCGATAAAAATTGTTGAAAATATGCCGTACCTCTACATCTATACGGGTAACGGTGACGAGCTTGAAGAGATGATTTTTGAAAGCACCGAAATGCTCTACGAACTTTTGGAAGAAAGCTTCTACCCGTATGACAGAATGAACGAGGTCATTCTTTTTGAAAACGCACACAATGAAAAATCTTGGCGAGAAATTTTCCCCGATTTTCTCCACACATTTTTGAGCAGACTTTGATAATATGAACAGCAAAATTGATATAAAAATATGCACCATTGATATGCTGACGGACCTGCAATATCTTTGCAGAACAACTTTTTACGAAACTTTCGCCGATTCAACCGATGAGGAGGATATGCGAAAATTTCTTGCAGAAACCTATTCAGCGGAAAAGCTGTCAGCAGAACTTGCAAACTCCGAAAGTGTAACCTTTATAGCGTACAAAAACGGTACTCCTCTCGGATATTTAAAACTGAATATCGGCAATGCGCAGACTGAAAAATGCCTTGACAATGCGCTTGAAATTCAACGCATCTATATTCTGAAAAGTGCCAAAGGACAGGGCATTGGCTCAGCCTTTATGCAGATTGCGGAGAATTTTGCAAGTGAGAAAAAACTTTCAACAATATGGCTCGGTGTATGGGAACATAACGAGCCTGCAAAGAAATTCTACAAATCAAAAGGATATGAAAAATTTTCACATCACACATTTGTCATCGGTGACGATATGCAAACTGATTTCCTTTTGAAAAAGGAAATTTTATGATTTGGGGCAAAACAAAAGGACAGCCTTTAAGACTGTCCCAAAAATGTGATTTGGTTTAAATCGAAATTATGCGATGATTTCGCCGTCAACCGTACCGCCAAGACCTGCGGCATTTGATTCGTCTGTGTCGATGTGCATTGCAGGAGCGTAGTTTGCGTTTACTCTGATTACAACATCACCGAATGTTGTTGCTCTGCCTGTATTTTCGCCAACCTTAACCGAAACGAGCTGTTTGTCTTTAAGACCAAACTCCTCGGCAGTTTTCGGATCAAGGTGAATGTGTCTTTTAGCGGCAATTACACCGCATTCGATTTCAACTTCGCCCTCGGGACCGACAAGCTTGCAGCCGGGTGTGCCTGCGATATCGCCTGATTCTCTGACAGGAGCGGCAATGCCGAGCTTACGAGCGTCTGTAAGAGAAATTTCAACCTGATCTGCACTTCTTTCGGGACCGAGAATTGACATTTTCATTTCACTTTTCGGACCTACAACAGTTACCTTTTCAACACAGGCAAACTGTCCGGGCTGTGAAAGATTCTTTTTGTTTGTAAGAGTTGCGCCCTTGCCAAAGAGAGCCTCAAGAGTTTCTTTGGTAACATGAACATGATGCGCTGATGTTTCAACCATTACTTTCATTTTGTGTACCACCATTCAATTAGAATTCGCCGTACGGCTTCGTGTTTATTTTACTACTTTATTCTTGGAATTTCAACATTTTTGATAAATTTAAATCTTTATTTTGGGAGAGAAAATTATGTATAATACCTGGGAAGAATTAAAATCGGCTTGTGAAAACTGTCACAGGTGTGAACTCTGCGAAACTCGCACAAATGTTGTTGTGGGCGTCGGCAACGAAAATGCAGAGGTTATGTTCATCGGTGAAGGTCCTGGTGAAAACGAGGATCTTCAAGGCGAACCGTTTGTCGGCAGAGCAGGCAAACTGCTTGACAAAATGCTTGCGGCTGTTGACCTTGACAGAAACAAGAATATTTACATTGCCAATATGGTAAAGTGCCGTCCGCCGAAGAACCGTGATCCAAAGCCCGAAGAACAGGAAATGTGCATTGAGTGGCTCAGAACACAGGTGAGAATGATCAAGCCGAAAATTATTGTCTGTCTCGGCAGAATTGCGGCGGCAAGGCTTATTAAATCGGATATCAAAATCACAAAGGAACACGGTCAGTGGATTGAGAAAAACGGTGTGCTTATGATGGCAATGCTTCATCCTGCGGCAATTTTGCGTGATCCACGCAGAAAGCCCGACGCTTTTGACGATTTCTTAAAGCTCCGTGATAAAATCAACGAGGTCTGTAATCATACATATGAATAATTTTTTGCGGCAGAGGTTTAGTGTGACCTCTGCTGTTTTTATATGTATAATTTCAAAATATTGTACATACAAATGACGAATACGGTAAGATTTCTGTTGATATTGCGGTGCTAATTTGGTATAATTAGTATGCAAAGCACAGTGATTTTTTCTGTAAGAAACATATGAAAAGGGTGATTTTATGAGTCTTGTAGAATTTAATAATGTTTACAAAAGATACAAAACGGGTGAGATTGTCATCAATGCGGTTGACGGCATTTCGTTCAAGGTTGAAGAGGGCGAGTTTGCAATTGTAGTCGGTGCGTCCGGTGCAGGCAAAACAACCGTTCTGAATATTCTCGGCGGAATGGACAGCTGTTCCGAGGGCGAAATCATTGTCGGCGGAAAGGATATAAGCAAATTTAAGGACAAACAGCTTATTGAGTACAGACGGCATGACATAGGCTTTGTGTTCCAGTTTTACAACCTTGTTCATAACCTTACGGCAAAGGAAAATGTTGAGCTTGCCGCTCAGATTTGTAGTAATCCTCTTGACAGCGAAACTGCTCTTGACAGCGTGGGCTTGCTTGAAAGGGCAAACAACTTCCCCGCACAGCTTTCGGGCGGTGAACAGCAGAGAGTTTCAATCGCAAGAGCACTTGCCAAAAGACCGAAGCTTTTGCTTTGTGACGAACCGACAGGTGCGCTTGACTACAACACGGGCAGACAGATTCTGAAATTGTTGCAGGAAACCTGCCGTAAAGACAAAATGACCGTTGTTCTCATCACTCACAACGGAGCAATAACGCCGATGGCGGATCACATTATAAGAATGAAAAGCGGAAAAATTGTTGAAGATATTTACAATGAAAATCCGAAAAATGTTGAAGAAATTGAGTGGTAAAAAATGAAAAGGAGGTGTCACAATGACTAAATCCTTGATAAAAAACACATTCAGAGAAATTAAAAATACAAAAGCAAGATTCATCTCAATTATGGCGATTATCGCCCTCGGAGTGGGATTTTTTGCCGGAATAAAGGCAACGGTTCCGTCAATGTACAATCTTGCAAGAACCTACACGGACGAGCAGGAGCTTATGGATTACCGACTTGTGTCAACGGTCGGATTTGATGAGGACGACATTAAGGCGGTAAAAAATACGGACGGAGTAACCTCTGTTATGCCGTCATATTTCTGCGATGTTCAGACCGATGCCGACAGCGGCGGCAGGACTATGAGAGTCATTGCGCTTCCCGAAAAATACGGTGATAATTCCGTTCAGAACAAGCTTGTTTTGACGGAAGGCAGACTTCCCGAAAAGTCGGGTGAAATTGCAGCCGATTCAAGCTCGTTCACGGCAGAGGGTTATAAAATCGGTGACAAAATCAGATTTGCAAAACAGACGGGCGATACAGACACTTCAACCGAACTTAAAACCCTTGAATACACTGTGGTCGGTCTTGTGCAGTCACCTCTTTACATAGCATATCAGCGAGGAACTACGACGGTCGGTAACGGAAAAATCTCGGATTATTTCTACATTTGCCCCGAAGATTTCGCCTTTGAACGCTACACGGAGCTTTATGTAAAAACCGATATTTCGGATAAATTCTTGGCATACACGGACGATTATGATAATGCTATAGAGGATAAAGCCGCCGATTTTGAAAAGGTGGGAGAGAACAGGAGCAACAGCTTTACGGTCGAGGTTATCGACAAGGCTAAGAGCGACCTTGCAGATGCAAAACAGGAGTATTCGGACAATAAAGAAAAAACCGAAAAGAAGCTTGCCGATGCAAAGACGGCGATTGATGACGGCAAAAAAGAGCTGAAAACCAAGACCGATGATGCACAGAAAAAACTTGATTCGGCAAAACAGCAGATTGAGGATGGCAGGACACAGCTTGAAAATTCACGCAATGAATATAACACAAAAATTGCCGATGCACAGGCTCAGATTGCCGAAAAGGAAAGTCAGCTTAATTCTGCCGAAAAACAATATAATTCTTCAAAAGCAGAATTTGATAAAGAAATTTCAAAATCACAGGCTGAAATAGAAAATGCGGAATATCAGTTGCAGTCGGCAAAGGATACATTTCAAACCGAACAGGAACCACAGCTTTTGGCAGGAATAAGTCAGGCTGAGGATGCCGTTTCCGCTTTGCAGTATCAAATCAGTCAGACCGCCGATGAAGAAACGCTTGCTGTTTTGAACGCACAGCTTGAACAGGCTCAGCAGACGCTTGATGAACTCAACGCAACATACGATTCCGCAAAGGCACAGCTTGAAGAAAGCGAAAATCAGCTTGCCGAAAACAAGGCACTTTTTGAACAGAAAAAGAGTGAGGGACAGGCTCAGCTTGACTACGCATATTCACAGATTTCAAGCGGAAGAACACAGCTTGATGCCGCAAAAGCAGAACTTGCACAACAGTCGGCGGACGGTCAGGCACAGCTTGATTCGGCAGAAAGCAAGCTGAATGACGCTCAGAGCGAGTATAACAGCGGTGTTGCAAAGCTTGCCGAGGAAAAGAAAAACGGCGAGAAAAAACTCTCCGATGCACAGACAGAATACGATGACGGTGTTAAAAAAGCCGATGAAGAATTCAAAAAGGCAGAGGATAAAATCAAAGACGCAGAGGAAGAAATCAATTCTCTTACAGAACCAAAGTGGTATGTCTTCGACAGAAGCGACAACCCGGGTTACTCAACATTTTCTTCAAATGCAGACAGACTCGGCGCTGTTGCAACGGTATTTCCCGTATTCTTCCTGCTCGTAGCGGTGCTTGTCTGCGTAACCACAATGACAAGACTAATTGAGGAAAAGCGTACCGAAATCGGAACGCTGAAAGCACTCGGCTACAGCAACACAAGCATTATAATGAAGTTTGTAATCTACTCGTTGCTTGCGGCTGTTATCGGAAGTGTAATCGGTATTTTAATCGGCATTTTCACCTTGCCGTTTGTAATTTATGATGCTTACAAAATTATGTACTACATCGGCGATATAACGCTGATACCAGACTATACAAGCATAATTTTCGGAATTGTTGCCGCAGTTGTCTGCACGGTTGTTGTGTCGGTTGTAGTGTGTGCAAAATCTCTGCACGAAAAGCCTGCGGCTGTTATGCGCCCGAAAGCACCAAAGGCGGGCAAGAGAATTTTGCTTGAACGCATAAAACCGTTGTGGTCACATATGAGCTTTAATTCAAAGCTGACCGCAAGAAATCTGTTCAGATACAAGGTAAGACTTTGTATGACTGTTATCGGTGTGGCAGGCTGTACGGCTCTGATTGTTGCAGCATTCGGTTTGCTCAACAGCTTTGAACCGATGACACACGATCAGTTTGAAACAATCTATAAATACGACGCCGTTGTTGTTCCGAAAGACAGCGGAAGTGCCGACAATCTTTCGTTTTTGACAGATACACTTGATAAAAACAGCAATGTCAAACACTCAATGCTTGTTTCACAGCAGGAATGCACGGTAACACACGGTAATAAGATTAAGGACAGCGACACAAATCTTGTTGTACCGCAGAATCCCGAAAAGTTTGACGAAATTGTTTCTCTGCATACAAGAAAAGGCAAAGAAGAACTCAAGCTTTCGGACAGCGGAGTAATGCTCAGTGAAAAAATGTGCAGTGAGCTTGGAATAAAAACGGGCGACAAAATCACACTGAATGTTGACGGCAAAAAGGCAGAGGTCAAGGTCAGCGGAATTTTTGAACAGTACCTTTACAATTTTGTCTATATGACGCCAACCGCCTATAAGAGCTTGTTCGGCAGTGACTGCACCTATAATATGGCTGATGTCGCACTCAAAGATACCTCGGATTCCGCCTGCGACAAATTCGGTTCACAGGTTTTATCCGATGATAAAATTGCGGCGGTAAGCTACATTGCATCAAGCTTGAACGAATTTAGAAATATGCTCAACTCTCTTGATATGGTTGTTACGGTTATGATAATCTGCGCAGCGGCACTTGCCTTTGTTGTACTCTACAACCTGACTAATATCAACATTGCCGAGCGTGTCCGTGAAATTGCAACCTTTAAGGTTCTCGGATTCTACAACCGTGAAACTTCATCCTTCATTTACAAAGAGAACATAATTTTGACTATCCTCGGAATTATCGTAGGTCTGTTTCTCGGAAATCTTTTGACGGGCTTTATCATTCAGACGGTTGAGGTTGACAACATTATGTTCGGAAGAGATATTTATTTCACTTCATACCTCTATGCGGCAGGGCTGACATTCCTGTTTTCAATTCTTGTAAATGCGGTTATGAGCTTTAAGATTAAAGCCGTTAATATGGTAGAAAGTCTTAAAAGCGTTGAATAACGGAATATTTTGCCGTATGCTTAAAAAATCTTTTGTAAAATATTGATTGAATACAGCAATTGTGTTATAATACAGAAGAATAGGCTAAATAAATAGGCTGACAGGCAAAATATCTGTGAAAGGATAGTTACAGTAATGATAAAAGCTAATGAATACCGCACAGTCACCTGCGGTGAGTTAAGAGAAGAAAATATCGGACAGCAGGTCAGAGTTGCGGGCTGGGTTGAAAATATCCGTGACCACGGCGGTGTAATGTTCCTCGATATCCGTGATCAGTACGGTGTGCTTCAGGTTGTTGTTCACAACGATGAACTCCTTAAAGATATCAACAAGGAATGTACAGTAACTCTCAGCGGTACTGTTGTTAAGCGTGACGAAGAAACAATTAACAAGAAGATTGCAACAGGTTTCGTTGAAGTTCACACGGAGGACATCAAGGTTCTCGGTAAGTGTAAGAATGTTCTTCCGTTTGAGGTTGCAACCTCTACAAATACCAACGAAGAAGTAAGACTTAAATATCGTTTTCTTGACCTCCGTAACCCGAAGGTTCACAATAATATTATGATTCGTTCGCAGATTATCACATTTCTGCGCAACAAGATGAACGAAATGGGCTTTATGGAGATTCAGACTCCTATCCTTTCAACTTCATCTCCGGAGGGCGCTCGTGACTACCTTATCCCGAGCAGAAAGCACAAGGGCAGATTCTATGCTCTCCCACAGGCTCCTCAGATTTTTAAACAGCTCCTTATGGTGTCAGGCTTTGACAGGTATTTCCAGATTGCACCTTGCTTCCGTGATGAGGACGCCCGTGCAGACCGTTCACCGGGTGAGTTCTATCAGCTTGATTTTGAAATGGCTTTTGCAACACAGGAAGATGTATTTGCTGTTGCTGAAGAGGTTCTTTACGAAACATTCAAGAAGTTTTCAAATAAAGAGGTTTCAAAGCCTCCGTTCGCCCGTATTCCGTATGCAGAGAGTATGCTCAAGTACGGTACAGACAAGCCTGACCTCCGCAATCCGCTCGTAATTGTTGAAATCAGCGATATGTTTGAGGAAACAGACTTTGCTCCGTTCCGCAAAAAGACAGTTCGTTCAATCAATGTTCCGAATGCCGCAGGTCAGTCAAAGAAATGGTTCAAGAAGATGGAGGAGTTCGCTCTTTCAATCGGCATGAAGGGCCTTGGCTATGTTAAGGTTAGAGATGACCTCACATTTGACGGTCCGATTGACAAGTTCCTTAAAGAGGGCGACCGTGAAGAACTTATCAGCCGTAACGGTTCAAAAGCAGGCGATGTAATCTACTTTATCGCCGATACTGCTCAGGAAGCTCCAAAGCTTGCGGGTCAGATCAGAACAGAGGTTGCAAAGCGTCTTGACCTTATCGATACAAGCCGTTTTGAAATGTGCTTTATCGTTGACTTCCCGATGTTTGAGAGAGATGAAGAAACAAATCAAATTATCTTCACACACAATCCTTTCTCAATGCCGCAGGGCGGTCTTGACAGCCTTCTTAACAAGGATCCCGAAGAGGTTCTTGCTTATCAGTACGATATCGTTTGCAACGGTGTAGAGCTTTCATCAGGCGCTGTTCGTAACCACGATATTGAAATTATGAAGAAAGCGTTCGAGCTTGCAGGCTACAGTGAGGATGACCTCAAGGCTAAGTTCTCTGCACTCTACAATGCGTTCCAGTACGGTGCTCCGCCACACGCAGGTATGGCTCCGGGTGTTGACCGTATGATTATGCTCCTTACAGAGGAAGAGAACATCAGAGAAGTTATTGCATTCCCGATGAACTCCAATGCTCAGGATCTTCTCCTCGGTTCACCGGGTGAGGTAACAGAACAGCAGCTCCGTGAGGTTCATATTAAATTAAGATAAAAACTGCATTTGCAGTCATATATTCAAACTCAAAGGGCGAGTTATATATTATATGACTTGCCCTATTTTCTTTAAAAAGGACGGTTTTTATGGTAACAAGAGAAGATGTTGAAAACATTGCGTTGCTTTCAAAGCTTTTTGTTCCCGAAGAGGAGCTTGACGGCCTTACAAAGTCAATGCAGGAAATCATAGATTTTGCCGACACAATCAATAACGCTCCGACAGACGGCGAGGAGTTTGACGATATTAACAATCTGTCAAATGTTTTTCGTGAGGATGAGGTTGTTGAGTCCTACGATACTAAGGAGATCCTTTCAAATGCTCCCGAGCAGGCAGAGGATCACTTCCTTGTAAGAAACAGAGAGTAAGGCGGTGTAAAAATGGGTTCTATTGAAAAAATTCATGAAATGCTTGTGTCAAAAGAGTGTTCATGTACCGAGCTTACAAAAAGCTATCTTGACGAAATCGAAAAGGCTGACGGAGAGCTTAACGCATATGTTAATGTAACAGGCGAGGAGGCTCTGAAAACTGCCGAGGCTGTTGACAGAAAAATTGCCTCCGGCGAAGAAATCGGTATGCTCGAGGGTGTTCCGATGACGCTCAAGGACAATATTTCAACAAAGGGAATTGAAACAACCTGTTGTTCAAAAATTCTCACAGGCTATAAGCCGATTTATAACGCAACCGTTTGGGAAACTCTTGCAGGCGAAAACGCAGTTATGCTCGGCAAGACGAATATGGACGAGTTCGCAATGGGCTCTTCATGCGAAACATCATACTTTGGCGGTGCAATGAATCCGTTTGATTCAAACTATGTTTCAGGCGGTTCATCAGGCGGTGTTGCAAGTGCGGTAGGCGCAAACATTGCCGCTTACGGTCTTGGCTCTGATACAGGCGGATCAATTCGTCAGCCGGCATCATTCTGCGGTATTGTAGGTCTTAAACCTACTTACGGTGCGGTTTCCCGTTACGGACTTATCGCATACGCAAGTTCACTTGACCAGATTGGACCGATTACAAAGTCTGTTGAGGACGCTGCAATTGTTTTTGACGCAATTTCAAAGAGAGATGAAAAAGATTCAACCTCAAAGGGCTTTGTCGGTGACACTTATTCAAAACTCAACAATGACATCAAGGGCATGAAAATCGGTATTGCAAAGGAATATCTTGAGGGTGTCCGTGACGATGTAAAAGAGGCTGTCTTAAAGGCTGCCGATATCTACAAGTCAATGGGCGCAGAGATTGTTTACTTTGACCTGCCCGAACTCAAATTTGCCCTTCCTGTTTACTATATCATCGCCTGTGCCGAGGCATCTTCAAACCTCGGCAGATATGACGGTATCCGTTTCGGTTACAAAACCGAGCATTACAACGGCACTCACGATATGGTCTGCCGTACCCGTTCGGAGGGATTCGGCGAAGAGGTTAAACGCAGAATTCTCCTCGGTACCTATGTTCTTTCCGCAGGTTACTATGACGCTTATTACAAAAAGGCTCAGAATCTTCGCGGCACTATCGTTAAGGCATTCAACAACGCATTTGAAAAGTGCGATGTAATCCTTGCTCCGACAGTTCCTATGACAGCATTTGAAAAGGGACATGCTGTAAGCGATCCGATTGAAACCTATCTTACGGATATCTGCACTGTACCTGTCAATATTGCAGGTCTGCCGGGTGTTTCGGTTCCGTGCGGATTTAACGCAAAGGGTATGCCGATTGGTATGCAGCTTATCGGCAAGAGCTTCGGTGAGGCTGAAATTCTTAATGCGGCATACAAATATCAGCAGGCTGCTGCTGAAAACTTTAAGGATACAAAGTGGGGTGTTAAGCTGTGAGTTACGAATTAGTTGCGGGTTTTGAAACCCATATTGAGCTTGCCACAAAGACAAAAATCTTCTGTGGCTGTACTACAAAATTCGGCGGTGCGCCAAACAGCCATTGCTGTCCCGTGTGTATCGGTTTGCCGGGAACACTTCCAAAGCTTAACCGTGAGGTAGTTCGCTATGCAATCCGTGCAGGTCTTGCAGTTCACGGTGAAATCGCAGAGATTTCAAAAATGGACAGAAAGAACTACTGCTATCCCGACCTTTCAAAGGCTTATCAGATCAGCCAGCTTTATGCTCCGCTTATTATAGGCGGTTATGTTGAGCTTTCAAACGGCAGAAAAATCCGTTTGCACCACATTCACATCGAAGAGGACGCAGGAAAGCTCATTCATCAGCACGGCGACACATATGTTGATTATAACCGTGGCGGTGTTCCTCTTATCGAAATCGTTTCAGAGCCTGACATTCGTTCAATTGACGAGGCGAGAGAGTATGTTGAAAAGCTTCAGCAGGTTATGCGTTACATCGGAATTTCCGACTGTAAGATGCAGGAAGGCTCAATGCGTTGCGATGTAAACATTTCGGTTCGTCCAAAGGGCAGCGAAAAGCTTGGTACAAGAACCGAAATTAAAAATATGAACTCAATCAACAACATAGCAAAGGCTATGGAGTATGAGTTTGAAAGACAGGTTGACCTTATTGAAAACGGCGGAAGTGTTGTTCAGGAAACCCTCCGTTATGACGACGCAACCAACACAACATCTTCAATGAGAAGTAAAGAGGACGCTCACGATTACCGTTATTTCCGTGATCCCGACCTTGTTACTATCCATGTTCCGAAAGATGTTGTTGAAGAAATCAAGGCTGCAATGCCTGAGCTTCCTGCCGACAAGTGCAGAAGATATATTGACGAACTTGCAATTCCCGAAAAGGATGCACAGCTTCTGACAAAGTACCGCAAAATCAGCGAGTATTTTGACAAGGCTTGCGAGGGCGTTAAGTCACCAAAGACAGTTTCAAACTTCATTATCGGTCAGATTTTCCGCAGAACAGAAACCGAGGCAGATAAGGAAATCTTTGATGTTGCGGTTACTCCGGAACAGCTTAACGAGCTTGTAAAACTTCTTGACAGCGGTAAAATCCGCAACAACCTTGCAAAGGCAACACTTGAAAAAATGCTTGACAGCGGCAAGGGTGCTCTTGAATTTATCAGCGAAAGCGATATGGGCGGTCTTGACGAAAACGCACTCAACGATTTGTGCAAGCAGGCTGTTGAGAGCAATCCAAAGGCTGTTGAGGACTATAAGAACGGCAAGGAAAAGGCGATTAAGTCGCTTGTCGGAAATGTTATGAAGAACAGCAGAGGTAAGGCAGATCCTGCTCTTGCAGAGTCAAAAATCAAGGAGCTTATCGGCTGATAACTTAAACCTTCACGGGGGTGTGTCTTATGAAAGAGAAAATCAAAGTAACGGCAGTTGTAATGTTTCTCGGAGTTATATTTTCGGGAATTTTGGTTGCATACAAGCTGGTTAATACGATTATCCCGTCATTTGACGGCGGATCGGCATCGGTATTCGACTATCTGCTAATTGTGACTGTCACCGTTTCAATGGTGCTGAAGCTCGCAGTAGGTTCAATGGGACTGAGAGCCGTTTCAAAAAAGACATCACCGCCGGATATGCAAAAAATTTTGAAAACTTCGGGCAAACTCGCAGTAGTGCTTGTGCTTATCGGAGTGCTTAACATCATATTTAATGTTGTCAACGGACAGGTTGTTTTTGTGATTGAAGTGTTCGACATAGCAACCGATATTCTCCTCGGTTTTGTGTATATACTTGCCTCCGCAAGTGTTCGTGCCGGCAGAGAATAAGTTCGGATTTTAGATTACCAAATAAAAAATTAACGGTTGGATTTACGAAAAAAGTAATCCAACCGTTTTTTGTTTTTGTAATTTTTCTTTTAGAACCGTATGGGCGGACAATATCCGCCTACACGGCGAGTAGCCGTTCCCAGTTCGTGTAGACAGTTTTAATTAAATGTAAAATTGAAAATTGAAAATGGAAAATTAATGTCGGGAAGACAGTTTGTAATGTAAAAAAACATATTATGCCCGAGCGTAGTATTGTAATTGTTCGCACAATTCCGTAGGGGCGTTCATTGGACGCCCGCCAAGTAATGACAGAAAATTCATGATGAAAATAAACTGTATAAATGAGATACAGTTACCGAAATAATACAGTTGAAAAGAGGTCAGCATTGCTGACCTCTTTTTTATGTAATTCTAAAAATGCACTCGCATTCTGAAAAGTTATGTGCGTGCCGAGTAATGCTCGGGCATAATAAGTTTTAGAAAAATGAAACTGTCTACACGAACGGGGTGCGAGACACTCGCATTAGTCAACCTTTGGCAAGCCGTCAAAGCCCTGCTGGAGGTCGGCATCTGTCGGAATGTAGTCGCTCATTTCGCCGTCATTATACTTCTGATAAGCAACCATATCAAAGTAGCCTGTACCTGTAAGACCGAAGAGAATTGTCTTTTCTTCGCCTGTTTCCTTGCACTTGAGAGCCTCGTCAATTGCAACTCTGATTGCGTGACTGCTTTCGGGAGCAGGGAGAATACCCTCAACTCTTGCAAACTGCTCTGCTGCTGCAAATACGCTTGTCTGCTCAACTGCTCTTGCCTCCATAAGACCGTCATGATACAGCTGAGAAAGTGTTGAACTCATACCATGGAAACGAAGTCCGCCTGCGTGGTTGGCTGACGGAATAAATCCGCTGCCGAGTGTGTACATCTTTGCGAGAGGACAAATCATACCAGTGTCGCAGAAGTCATATGCAAACTTACCTCTTGTAAGGCTTGGGCATGATGCCGGCTCAACAGCGATAAATTTGTAGTCATTTTCGCCACGGAGCTTTTCACCCATAAACGGAGAGATAAGACCGCCGAGGTTTGAACCGCCGCCTGCACAGCCGATGATAATGTCAGGCTTTACATTGTACTTTTCGAGAGCGGCTTTTGCTTCAAGACCGATAACGGACTGATGAAGAAGTACCTGATTAAGCACACTTCCGAGTACATAACGGTAGCCGTCTGTATGAGTTGCAACCTCAACAGCCTCAGAAATAGCACAGCCAAGGCTTCCTGTTGTACCGGGGTGAGCCTCAAGAATCTTTCTGCCGACTTCCGTTGTTGTTGACGGTGACGGAGTAACGCTTGCACCGTAGGTTCTCATAACCTCTCTTCTGAAAGGCTTTTGCTCGTATGAAACCTTTACCATAAATACCTTGCAGTCAAGGCCGAAATATGAACAAGCCATTGAAAGGGCAGTACCCCACTGACCTGCGCCTGTTTCGGTTGTAACACCTTTAAGTCCCTGCTTTTTAGCGTAGTAAGCCTGAGCAATTGCGCTGTTGAGCTTGTGGCTTCCGCTTGTGTTGTTGCCCTCGAATTTGTAGTAAATCTTTGCGGGAGTGTCAAGAGCCTTTTCAAGAAAATATGCTCTTATAAGGGGAGATGGACGGTACATTTTATAGAAGTTCTGAATTTCTTCCGGAATGTCAATGTATGCATCTGTATCGTCAAGCTCCTGATCAATAAGCTCATCACAGAACACGGGAGCAAGGTCTGCGTGTGTCATAGGCTTGAGTGTTGCAGGATTTAAAAGCGGTGCAGGCTTGTTTTTCATATCTGCACGAACATTGTACCATTGTGTCGGGATTTCGCTTTCGTCAAGGTATATTTTGTATGGGATTTTGTTTTCAGCCACTAAAATGACCTCCTTGGAATAATATTTCTCTGTAAACAGAATGTAATCTCATTTTGAAAATTTGCAGGAATTATTTTACATCCTGCACACTTCTGTAATATTGTACCACAAATAAAAGGCTTTGTCACGCAAATTTGTAAAAATTTATTTTGGCATACAAAACCTATATTTTTATTTACACTCTTTTTACAATTGACAAACAGCGTATTTTACAAAACAGTCATAGACTGATGTTGTACGAAAGAGGTACACAAATGATATGAATTTAAGGAGAAAATTCAAATGAAATCTATGACTAAAAAAATTACGGCAACAGCATTATTCGGTGTTCTTGCAGTTTCTGCATTTGCAGGCTGCGGCGGTGCAAATTCTTCATCAAACGGTTCATCCGACGCAGGTTCGGACGCAGCAAAGTTTGACGCATCAAAAACAATCTCTGTTGTAACAAGAGAAGAAGGCTCAGGCACAAGAGACGCATTCACAGAGCTTACAGGCGTTCTTGTTAAGGACGGCGACAACAAGACAGACAACACAACTACTTCGGCTGTAACAATCAACAGCACAGAGGCTGTTATCACAAATGTTAAGGATAACGATGCGGCAATCGGTTACATTTCACTCGGTTCACTCAACGATACGGTAAAGGCTCTTAAAATCGGCGGTGTTGAGGCAACAGCCGATAATGTAAAGTCAGGCGACTATGCAGTAAGCCGTCCGTTCAACATTGCTTACAAGGGCGAACTCAGCGATGTTGCTCAGGATTTTGTCGATTACATAATGAGCTCAGACGGTCAGAAGATTGTTTCAGACAACGGTTATGTAACAGTTTCGGAAAATGCCGCATACAGCGGTAAGAAGCCGTCGGGCAAAATCAGCGTAGCAGGTTCATCTTCGGTATCACCTGTAATGGAAAAGCTTGCCGAGGCTTATCAGAAGGTAAACACAAACGCTAAGGTTGAAATCCAGACATCCGACTCATCGGCAGGTATGCAGTCAGCTATGGGCGGTACATGTGATATCGGTATGGCGTCCCGTGACCTTAAAGATGAGGAAAAGAGCGCACTCAAGGTTGAAACAATCGCAAAAGACGGTATCGCAGTAATCGTAAACAATGCAAACACATGTGATGACCTCACACTTGATCAGGTGAAATCAATTTACACAGGTGAAACAACTGTTTGGAGTGACATAATTAAATGAGATTAAACAGATTTCGTGAAAAGGCAATGCAGGGAGTTTTCTTCCTCACAGCTGTAACAAGTATAGCGGCGGTTGTCATAATCTGTATATTCTTATTCTGTAACGGTGTTCCTGCAATGGCAGAAATAGGCTTCTTTGATTTCGTAGGCGGACAGAAATGGGCGCCTACGAATGTGCCTGCATCATATGGAATTTTTGATATGATTATCGCAAGCATATATGTTACTGCGGGAGCAATCATAATCGGTGTTCCGATAGGAATTCTCACAGCAGTATTTCTTGCAAGATTTTGCCCTGCACCGCTTTACAAGGTGCTTAAACCGGCAACAGAGCTTTTGGCAGGCATCCCGTCAATTGTTTACGGCTTCTTCGGACTTGTGGTAGTTGTACCGTTCATCCGTGATAACTTCGGCGGTGACGGTTCAAGCTGGCTTGCGGCGTCAATCGTACTCGGAGTTATGATTCTTCCGACAATCATCGGTGTGTCGGAGTCGGCAATCAAGGCAGTTCCCGAAAGCTACTACGAAGGTGCTCTGGCACTTGGAGCAACAAAGGAAAGAAGTGTGTTCAAGACAATTCTTCCGGCATCAAAATCAGGCGTTCTTGCAGGAGTTGTTCTCGGCATAGGCAGAGCGTTGGGCGAAACAATGGCAGTTGTACTCATTGCAGGCAATAAGGTTCAGATTCCGCACAGCGTTACGGACGGACTTCGTACCCTGACCGCAAACATTGTTCTTGAAATGGGTTATTCAACAGGCTTGCACCGTCAGGCACTTATTGCAACGGGTGTTGTTCTGTTCGTATTTGTTCTGCTCATCACACTTTCAATGCAGGCTATAAAGAGTAGGAGTGAAAAGCGTGGCTAACAGCGATAATATAAAAAACGATGCCGCTTTGGTTGATGTGTCACAGATTAAGGCAATCAACAAAGTATCGTTTAAACAGAGAATGAAAGCCTACAAAAGAAAGCCCCTTTCGCTTGTACTGCTCATTCTTGTAGGTCTTGCGGCGGCACTTTCTGCGGCGGCTCTCATATTTATCATTGCCTATGTTCTTGTGCGAGGTGTTCCGAACCTTACCCCCGAGCTGTTCTCACTTGAGTACAACAGCGACAATGTATCGTGTATGCCGTCAATTATCAACACAATTGTTCTTACGCTTGTAACCCTTATAATTTCGGTACCGTTCGGTGTGGGAGCGGCAATCTATCTTGCAGAGTATGCAAAGCGTGGCAACAAGCTTGTTAAGGTAATCAGAACAATGGCAGAAACCCTTGCCGGTATTCCGTCAATTGTTTACGGTCTTTTCGGTATGCTTTTCTTTGTGTATGCTCTTAACTGGGGTTATTCACTTCTTGCCGGTGCATTTACGCTTGCAATTATGGTACTTCCCACAATTATGCGTACAACCGAGGAGGCACTTCTCACAGTTCCCGATTCATACCGTGAGGGCAGTTACGGACTCGGTTCGGGCAAGCTCAGAACAATTATGAGAATTATTCTTCCGAGTGCGATGCCCGGTATTCTTGCCGGAATCATTCTTGCTGTCGGCAGAATAGTAGGCGAAACAGCCGCACTTATTTATACTTACGGTTCGGCAACAGGCTATGCGGCAGGCCCTCTCAATTCGGGACGGTCACTTGCCGTTCATATGTATGTACTTACCAACGAAGGACTTCATACGGATCAGGCATGGGGTACCGCAGTTGTACTTCTTGTACTTGTTTTTGCAATCAATACACTCTCGGCATTTGTTGCAAAGAAACTCGGAAACAACAAGAAGTAACAGGAAAGGATAATTATTTTACAATGGATAAATTTACCATAGAAAACATGAATCTTTACTACGGAAAATTTCATGCGTTAAAGGATGTAAATATCCGTATGAAGAAAAACAGAATCACAGCCTTCATCGGTCCGTCTGGCTGCGGTAAGTCAACTCTTTTAAAGTCGCTCAACCGAATGAACGACCTTGTTGAGGGTTGTAAGATAACAGGCGACATTCGCCTTGACAACGAGGATATTTACGGAGATATGGATGTAAACATTCTCCGCAAAAGGGTTGGTATGGTGTTCCAGAAAGCCAATCCGTTTCCGATGAGCATTTACGATAACATCGCTTTCGGTCCTCGCACACACGGAATCAAAAGCAAGAAAGAACTTGACCGGATTGTTGAAGAATCCTTGCGTGACGCCGCAATCTGGGATGAGCTTAAAGACAGACTCAAAAAGAGCGCTCTCGGTCTTTCGGGCGGTCAGCAACAAAGACTTTGTATTGCAAGAGCACTTGCCGTAAAACCCGAAGTTCTGCTTATGGACGAGGCAACTTCTGCACTTGATCCTATTTCAACGGGTAAAATTGAGGAGCTTTGCCTTAAACTGAAAAACGATTATACAATCGTTATGGTAACACATAATATGCAGCAGGCTTTGCGTATTTCAGATGAAACAGCGTTCTTTTTACTCGGTGAAATGGTTGAATGTAATTCAACCGACGCAATTTTCTCAAATCCTCAGGATAAGCGTACCGAAGAATACATTACGGGAAGGTTTGGCTAATGAGAGAATATTTTGATAAAGAGCTTACACAGCTTAACGACAGCCTTATTGAAATGGGCGGTCTTGTTGAACAGGCAATCAAAAATACAATGAAGATGATTGTTGACGGCGAAGATTTGCTTGATATCGCAAGAGAACACGAAAATCGTATTAACGATGCGGAAAAATCCATCCAAAGCAGATGTCTGCACCTTCTTCTTCATCAGGCACCGGTTGCACACGATCTCAGATATGTTTCCGCCGCACTCAAAATGATTACCGACCTTGAGAGAATCGGCGATCAGGCAGTTGATATTGCTGAAATGTCTGTTTACATCAAGGACAAAAAGCAGGTGTTCAATCTTACTCACATTTTGGAAATGGCAGACAATGCCTCAAAAATGGTAACGGAGGCTATTGACGCTTTTGTTAAGAGCGATATTGAGGTTGCCAAAAAGGTAGCCCGTCAGGATGATATCGTTGACGAACTTTTTAACCGTTCAAAGAATGAAACGGTTGAACTCATTCATAAGAATAAGGAACTCGGCTCAGAGGCTCTCGATATCGTTATGATTGCAAAGTATCTTGAAAGAATTGCAGACCATGCGGTTAATGTTGCAGAGTGGGTTGCTTTTTCAATTACAGGCAGCTGCGATTTGTCCGACTGATATATTTTACTTAACAAACGGGAGCATAGCTGTATGCTCCTGATTTTTGTTTTATTAAACTTTACATTTTTGCAAAAAAAGTCTATAATTATGGCGGATATTCCGATTTTAATTTAAGTGCAGACGCCCCTTTGCGGTGCATTTAAATACACATTTGTTGAGGGAGAGTATTAGATGTTAATTTACATTGTTGAAGATGATACCGATATCAGAGAGCTTGAATCTTATGCCATGAAAAGCAGCGGATATGAGGTTCAGAGCTTTGGCGAAAGCAAGAGCTTTTTTAAGGCTTGTACAGCCGAAATTCCTCAGCTTGTAATTCTTGATGTTATGTTACCCGATTTTGACGGACTTTCCGTGCTTGAAAAAATGCGCAGGGATGCCGTGACAAAAAATGTTCCCGTTATCCTTGTTACTGCAAAGGGAAGTGAAATGGATAAGGTTAAAGGTCTTGACATGGGTGCCGATGACTATATTACAAAACCTTTTTCAGTCCTTGAGCTTATTTCAAGAGTCCGTGCAATCCTCCGCAGATGTTCTGTTGATGACAGACAGGATGTAATAAAGCTCGGTCAGATTGTTTTTGACGATTCCAAGCACATTGTAACAAGCTGCGGTGAGGAATGTAACCTCACCTTCAAAGAATACGAACTTTTAAAGTATCTTCTCAAAAATAAAGGTATGGCGCTTACCCGTGAAAATATCATTCTCAATGTGTGGGGATATGATTTTGAGGGCGAGAGCAGAACGGTTGATATGCACATTACAACCCTCAGGCAAAAACTCGGCAGCTGCGGAAACCTTATCAAAACCGTGAGAAATGTCGGATATAAGGCGGGGGAATAAAGTGAAACTGAGTAAAAAGCTTTTAAAAAACTTTTCGGTTATCGCTGTGGTGTCCATTCTTCTGACGGCTGTTTTTTCAACAGCCACTTTCTGGTTTGTGTTTTCCGATGAACAGGAGGCAGAGGTTCGGCAATATACCGATAAAATCATCAGCGTTTATAATTCCGACAGCGAAATCGACCTTTCAAAATATTACGGAATAGGCGATTTTCGTGTCACTCTCATAAAAAGTGACGGTTCGGTTGTATCCGACAGCGTTGACACAGATGTTAATTCTATGCCGAATCACAGCGACCGCCCCGAATTTGAACAGGCAATCAAGGACGGCAACGGTTCAAGCCACAGAATGTCGGAAACTTTGAATAAAATAACATACTACTATGCAGAAAAAACCGCAGACGGTTCTGTAATCCGTGTTGCAAAGACAATTGACAGCATTTACGGAATTTTTCTTTTTGTTATTCCGTCAATTCTTATAATTATGATAGGTGTATTTGTCGTATGCACAATTCTGGCAAAGCGCTCCACAAAGAAAATCATTGAACCGATTAAGGAAATGGCGGACAACGGCAACGGTTCGCCGTATGATGAGCTTTTGCCGCTCTCACAGAAAATTGCAAGCCAGCAAAGACAAATCAAGCGTCAGATGCGCAGACTGCAGTTTGAAAAGGATAAAATTTCAACGCTTATCGAAAATATGGCGGAGGGCTTTATTCTTATTGATGTTGACAAAAAGGTGCTTATGAGCAATTATTCGGCGTCAAAGCTTCTCGGTGCCGATGATGACGGTGTTATCGACAAAACTTTGATTGCATTTTCACGCAACGAGGTTCTTAACGATTGCGTTGACAAGGCTCTTTCGGGCGAAAGTAAAAACGGCGACACAACCGTAAAAGGAAGAGCATTGCAGATTATCACCAATCCTGTTTATTCAAACGGTGAAAAAAACGGTGCAATCTGTCTTATTATTGATGTTTCGGCTAAGAAAAAGGCTGAAAAAATGCGTCGTGAATTCACGGCAAATGTAACTCACGAGCTGAAAACTCCGTTGACTTCAATTTCGGGCTATGCAGAAATCATTGCAAGCGGTCTTGTAAAGCCCGATGATATCCCGAATTTTGCAAATAAAATTCACAAGGAATCGGGCAGACTTCTCTCTCTTATAAGCGATATCATGGAGCTTTCACAGCTTGACGAAAAATTCAGTGATGAAGAATTTGCCCCTGTTGACCTTGCAGGGGTGGCAGCCGAGGTTGCCGAGGATCTCCGTTCAAACGCCGAAAAGCACGGAATTACAATTACTGTTGATACAAAAACTGCCGTCATAAACGGAAACCGTAATCAGATTTACGAACTTATCTACAATCTTTGTGACAATGCAATCCGTTATAATCGTGAAAACGGTTCGGTAAAAATTATAACAGGCGATGACAATGAACATCCGTTTGTTAAAGTTGCCGACACGGGAATCGGTATCCCCGAAAAGCACCACAAGCGTGTGTTTGAACGCTTTTACCGTGTTGACAAGAGCCGTTCAAAGGAAACAGGCGGCACGGGTCTTGGACTTGCAATTGTCAAGCACATTACCGAAAGACACGGCGGAGAGATTTCTCTTGAAAGCAGTGAACAGGGAACAACATTTACCGCAAGATTCTGATGTGAAGTCTGTTTACATTATTTTACAAACAAAACAAATTTTAAGCGGTGCTGTGCATACTATATTGTGCAGTGCCGCTTTTTTATTGCTCAAACAATACAATTTCACGAATCTTACATAAAAAATGCCGTGTTTCGACAAATTTCAAAGATAATTACCAAGCTTTCAGACTTTACAAATTCTTTACAATTCATTGACAATCCTATGACTTTAGTTTAATATTATTGATGATAAAGGAGAGTATGTATTTATGGATTTGTTTATGGTTTTACAACTGCTCTGCGGTCTGGCGCTCTTTTTGTTCGGTATGAATTCAATGGGCGACGGTCTTGAGAGTCTTTCCGGCGGTAAGCTTGAAAAAACTTTGGAAAAAATGACTAACAGCACCATGAAAGGATTCATTCTCGGTATGGCTGTTACTGCGGTGATTCAGTCCTCTTCGGCAACAACCGTTATGGTTGTCGGCTTTGTAAACTCGGGAATTATGAAACTCCGCCAGGCAATCGGTATTATTATGGGTGCCAATGTCGGCACAACAATCACTTCTTGGATTCTCAGCCTTTCGGGTATTGAGGGCGACAGTTTGGTTATGCAGCTTTTAAAGCCGTCGTCTTTCTCTGCCGTGTTTGCCTTTGTAGGAATTATTCTTCTTATGTTCTGTAATTCGGAAAAGAAGAAGCATCTCGGCACAATTTTCCTCGGATTCGGTATTCTTATGGTTGGTATGGATCAGATGAGTGCGGCTGTTGAACCGCTTTCGGATGATCCGACATTCACAGGCTTCCTCACACTCTTTAACAACCCTGTATTCGGTATTCTTGCCGGCGCATTGCTGACCGCAGTTATACAAAGCTCAAGCGCCTCTGTCGGTATTTTGCAGGCATTGTCCAAAACAGGCGCAATCAGCTATTCAATGGCAATCCCGATTGTTATGGGACAGAATATAGGCACTTGCGTAACCGCACTTATTTCCTGTATCGGTGCAAAGAAAAACGCAAAGCGTGCCGCATTTGTACATCTTTACTTCAATATTATCGGCACACTCGTAATTTGTGCATTGTTCTACGGTTCTAACCTCTTTATCAACTACGGTTTTCTTGAAGATATCGTAGGTCCCGAGAACATTGCGGTTATCCACACAGCATTCAATCTGCTTGCAACTGCAATTCTTCTTCCGTTCAACAAGTATCTTGAAAAGCTTGCTTGCCTTACAATCAAGGACAAGGACGAGGATTCGGATGTTCCGTTCCTCGATGAGCGTTTTCTCAACACTCCCTCTGTTGCAACAGAGCGTGCAAAGTCACTTGCTGAAAAAATGGCTCGTCTTTCTGAGGGTACGCTCCTCGGCGCACTTGAACTTGTTGACCATTATGACGAAAAGGTTGCGGAAACAATTCATGAAAACGAAGATATGATTGATTCCTATGAGGATGTTATTTCAACATATCTTGTAAAGCTCAGTTCCAAACAGCCTTCGGCTGACGACAACAAAACTATTCAGCTCATTCTTCACACAATCGGTGATTTTGAGCGTATCAGCGATCATGCGGTAAGCATTGTAAAGGTTGCTCAGGAAATTCACGAAAAGAACATTTCGTTCTCAAAAGAGGCGAAAGCAGGACTTGCCGTTATGGTTGACGCGCTTCGTGAAATTATCAACAACGCTACTGTTGCTTTTGTTGATAATGACCTTGCACTTGCCTCAAAGGTTGAACCGCTTGAACAGGTTATCGACCGTCTGCGTGACAAGCTTAAAGACGCCCATGTTAAGCGTCTTACTAACGGTACCTGTACAATCGAACTCGGTTTTGTATTCTCTGACCTTATCACAAATATTGAGAGAGTTTCCGACCATTGCTCAAACATTGCAATCGGTGTTATTGAAATCAATCGCAACGGCTACGACGCACACGAATATCTCCACGAACTCAAAAATTCCGATGATATTCAGTACAACGCAGATTACAAGGCTTACAAGCAGAAGTACACACTTCCAAAGGAAGCTCTGTCTATAAGAGAGGTTTCCGTAGGCGTTCCCGCTAACTAAACAAATCTTTTTATAAAATTAAGGGCTACAGAAAAACAAAAAGTTTTTCTGTAGCCCATTTTTTTGCGTGTGAAAGATTTACCTGCGGATTTTTATGCGGTCAGCTTTCGCTTTCGTTAAATACGAAAAAATCCGAGAAGAATTGCAAAGTAGTGGAATACACTTCCCGCAACCGTGAATAAGTGCCATATCGAGTGAAAATATTTTACCTTTTTAATTGCGTAAAATATAATCCCCACCGTGTAGAATACTCCGCCTATGATGAGGAAGATTCCCGAAATTGACGGCATATGTTCCATAAGCGGTTTTATTGCAAAGATTATTACCCAACCCATTCCTATGTAGCAGAATATTGACGGAATCCTTGCTTTTTCAAGGTTGATTGAGTTCATAACTATTCCGAAAATTGCCGATGCCCACACAATTCCGAACAGAATCCAACCTGTCACACCATTGAGGTAGTAAAGAGTAATCGGTGTGTATGTTCCCGCAATCAGCAGAAAAATCGTGTTGTGATCCATTATTCGGAAAAATGCTTTTACTTTTTCATTTGTGAAAGAATGATACAGAGTTGACATTGTGTAGAGTATGATGAGCGATGCACCGTAAATGCAAGAGCTGACAACACCCCACGCATTTGTGTGGATTGCTGCCGTAACGATAAGCACAACCGTTCCCGCAATCGACAGACCTGCACCGATTCCGTGTGATACAGAGTTGAAAATTTCTTCCCCGAGTGTATATTTTCTTTTGAACTTTGCCAAGATGAACCTCCAAAAAATAATCTGTACTAATATTATAAATCATTCCTGCACATATTCAAGATGATTCGTAATGCAAAATATTTCAATAGATTTTACATTTCATCAAAAATGGTTTCTGTTATCCAAATTTTGCAGATTTATTGGTTTGTAATTCAAACTTGTTGAATTTTTATAACATATTGACACAAGAATATTTTGTGTAGTATAATTTGTGTAATTTATTTGGCTATAGGAGGAGCGCTTATGCTCAGAATAGAAAATTTAACTAAAAAATACGGTGACAAAAAGGCTGTTGACGATTTGTCACTTCATATTCAAAAAGGCGAGATTTACGGCTTTATCGGACACAACGGTGCAGGAAAGACAACAACAATCAAATCCTGCTGTGGAATTCTCAACTTTGACGAGGGCGAAATCTATGTTGACGGTGTGTCGGTAAAAGAAAAACCTCTCGAATGTAAGCGCAAAATTGCTTACATTCCCGACAATCCCGATTTGTATGAGTTTATGACAGGTATTAAGTACCTCAATTTTATTGCCGATATTTTCGGAATCAGCCAGTCTGACCGTCAGGCAAGAATCAGTAAATATGCTGAAATGTTTGAAATTAAAAATGCACTTGCTCAGACAATTGACAGCTATTCTCACGGTATGAAACAGAAACTTGCAATTGTTTCCGCACTCATACATAACCCCAAGCTTATCATTATGGATGAACCGTTTGTAGGTCTTGATCCAAAATCATCCCACTTTCTCAAAACTTTGATGAGAGAGATGTGCGATAACGGCGGTGCAATTTTCTTCTCAACCCATGTGCTTGAAGTTGCCGAAAAGCTTTGCGACAAGGTTGCTATCATCAAAAGCGGCAAACTTATCAAGTCGGGTACAATGGATGAGGTCAAGGGCGATGATTCGCTTGAAGATGTATTCCTTGAACTGGAGGAGAAAGATGCTTAAAACCTTAATTAAACTCCAATTTCAAAAGGCACTTGCACGGTACACCGCAAATTCGTCAAACAAGAAAAAGAACGGCAAAAAAAGTTTGTTTAACTCACCGGCTGTTTATCTTGCTCTTCTCGCTTTTGTCGGTGTTGTATTTGCATTTATGTTCTACAATATGTTCAGCATGATGGCACCTATGCTTGCAACATCGGGATTCAGTTGGTTGTATTTTCTCTATGTTATGGGTGCGTCGTTTGTAATCAGCACAATAGGCTGTATTTTCCTTTCGCTCTCACAGCTTTATGAGGCAAAGGATAATGAACTTTTGCTTTCAATGCCTATTCCGCCTCGCATTATTCTCTTTTGTAGAATGTTGCCACTGTATGCACAAAATCTTCTCTTTTGTGCACTTGTACAGGTCCCTGCTTTTGCGGCCTATGCAACAAATGTGTCTGTTTCGGCTTCGCTTGTAGTAAGTCAGATTGTGATTCTGCTTTTAGTTCCGCTTTTAAGCCTGAGCGTTTCGTGCATTCTCGGCTGGCTGATTGCATTTGTAACATCAAGGACAAGACATAAAAATGTTGTGACAATCGTATTTTCACTTGTTTTCTTTGCACTGTATTTTTACCTTTATTATCAGGCAGAGGACCTTGTAAAAACACTCGCTGCAAATTCAATTGGCATCGGTGCAAATATAATGGACAGTGCATATCCGCTTTATCTCACAGGACTTGGCGCATCGGGCGACTTGTTGCCGCTTTTTGGTGTTGCTGTAGTAATTATTGCATTCTTTGCAATTGTTTATGCGGTGCTTTCTCACAGCTTCATAAAGCTTGCAACAGCGAAAAAGGGTGCGAAGAAAGCCGTGTATAAGGAGAAAACCCTGAAAGTAAGCTCTGCATCAAAGGCGCTTTTACGCAAAGAAAGAATGATGTTCACAGGCAACGCAACCTATATGCTTAACAGCGGACTCAGTGCGTTAATTATGGTAGGCGGAACAATTTATGCGGTATTCCAGCTTAATACGCTGAAGCAATTTCCAAGTACATTGATTGAAATGATTTCAGTATATCTTCCACTTGTGATTGCCTTTGTGATTTCAATTGGACCTATTTCTGCGGCATCAATTTCAATGGAAGCTAAAAACCTTTGGCTTATGCAGTCGCTTCCTGTATCACCGTTGCAGGTGCTTACGCAAAAGCTGAAACTGCACTTTATTATAAACGGTGTTGTTTCACTTGTACCCTCGGTTGTTCTCTCAATAATGCTCGGAATGAAACCGGTTAATATTATTATCACAATTCTTATTCCGATAATTTTCTCGTTGTTCTCGGGTCTTCTCGGACTTATGTTTGACCTGAAAAAGCCAAAGCTTGATTGGAACACAACCGCTGAGGCAGTAAAACAGAGTGCAAGCGTTATGCTTTCATTATTGCTTTCAGTTCTTGCTGTATGCGTACCTGCTATTGCGTATCCGGTTCTTCTCAGCTTTGAAATTGAAATTTCGACTGAAATTTTCCTCGCCTGCACAGCATTTTATTTTATCCTCATCAGCCTTCCGGTTTGGTTTTGGATTAAGAATAAAGGCACAAAGGTTTTTGCAAATCTTTAAAACAGAATATCAAAATTAAGAATAAACCTCCGAAAATTTGCAGATAATATTTGCAGAATGTTTCGGAGGTAATTTTTATGAGTAATAATATGGACTTGGGTTATGAGATGTTTTGCTATCAGTGTGAGCAGACGGCAAACGGAAAGGGGTGCACACGGCTCGGTGTTTGCGGAAAAACTCCCGAAATTGCAAATCTTCAGGATTTACTTATCTTTCAGCTGAAGGGCATAAGCTGTTACAGCAAGGTGCTTATTGAAAAAGGTCAGCACATTGACAAGGACATTGTTCGCTTTGTGGAAAACTGCCTTTTTACAACGCTGACGAATGTAAACTTTGATGCCGATGTGCATGTGTCGCTTTTGCGTGAATCTCAGCAAATCAAGGAAAAACTTCGTGAAGTTGTGGGCGAAATCAAAAATCATACTCTGCACGCAACCTACAATCTTCCCGAAACAAAGTCGGAAATGCTCAAAGACGCACCGCTTGCGGGAATTATGTACGAAAAGTCGCTTGACCCCGACATTCGCTCTTTAAGACAGACAATTGTTTACGGTCTCAAAGGCATAAGCGCCTACGGTCATCAGGCTCGTGAACTCGGCTATTTTAGCGATCAGGTTGACGATTTTTACATCACTGCACTTGAGGCGACAACGGATGATTCGCTCACGGTTGAGGAGCTTATCAGAATGACGATGAGAACGGGTGAAAATGCTCTTGAAGTTATGAAAAAACTTGATGAAGCAAACACTGAAACCTACGGCAATCCGTCACCGCACAAGGTTGATGTTCACATCAAAAAAGGTCCGTTTGTTATTGTGTCGGGTCACGATTTGAAAGACCTTGAAATGCTCCTTGAACAGTCAAAGGGCAAGGGCATAAATGTTTATACTCACGGCGAAATGCTACCGTGTCACGGCTATGACGGTTTAAAAAAATATCCGCATCTTATCGGCAATTTCGGCGGTGCATGGCAAGATCAGCAAAAGCAGTTTGACAATATCCCCGGTTGTATTCTTATGACGACAAACTGCCTTATGCGGCCGAGAGATTCGTACAAAGACAGAATTTACAGTACAAATGTTGTCGGCTGGGAGGGTGTTAAGCACATCGGCAAAAAGGAAAACGGCGACAAAGATTTCAGCGAAATTATTCAGCAGGCAATTGAACTCGGAGGTTTTAAGGAAGATGTTGAACCGCACGAAATTCTTGTGGGATTCGGTCATCACGCTACGCTTTCATATGCCGATAAAATTGTCGAGGCCGTCAAAAGCGGAAAAGTCAGACACTTTTTCCTTATTGGTGGTTGTGACGGTGCAAGACCGGGCAGAAATTACTACACGGAATTTGCTGAAAATGTTCCGAAAGACTGCATAATTATGACGCTTGCCTGCGGAAAATACCGCTTTAACAAGCTCGAATTCGGTGACATCGACGGCTTGCCGAGATTACTCGACATCGGTCAGTGCAACGATGTTTACTCCGCAATCTGTATTGCCGTAGCACTTGCCGATGCGTTTGATACAGATGTAAACGGCTTGCCGTTGTCGCTGATTGTTTCGTGGTATGAGCAAAAGGCGGTTGCCGATTTGCTGGCACTTTTAAGCCTCGGAATAAAGAATATCTACCTCGGCCCGACACTCCCTGCATTTTTAAGCCCGAATGTGTTGCAGTATTTGTCAGAAACATTCGGCTTGCGTCCAATCAGCAACGCAGAAGATGACCTGAAAACCTGCCTTAAACAGAATGTTTGATGATATACTGTAGCGGCAAACCTTGTTCGCCGCTACAAATTGTTTTCAACAATTGACCGTAAAAAATGGGTAACGGTTTGTCATACAGCAAAAAACGGAGCAGACTGAATTGTGTCTGCTCCGTTTTTGAAAGAAATATTTATGAAAATACTACTGAGTTACTTTTTCTTCCGGTTTTTTATTATCCATTTCCGATTCAAGTTCTTCTTCAATTTGTTTTATTTCATCGTCACGCCGTTTGCCCTTTGTAAAGTAGGAGAACGGGGCAGAAATCAGGATTGCTCCGTAGTATGTAATAAATCTCCACATAAGGATTGCCGGCTTGATTTTGCTTATTGCACCGATTTTGAAGAATGAACCGAAGTACATTGTGAATGCAAGCTCCGCACCGCCCGATGCACCGGGGAGGGGGATAAGGTTTGCCGTGAACAGCACGAAAGACTGAATACAGATTGAATCATAGAATGAAAGTGTCGGCTGACCTGCCGCTCTTGCAATCGGAGCCATTCCAAATGAAACATAGATGAGGTAGGGGATTGAAAGAATTAAAATTACCTGAATGAATACAAGTGCATAAATTACAACAAGCCGTTTTACGCTTGAAAAAAGCTGTTTGTTTGTGTCGTGAAACATATCAACTTCTTTGTGAAGTCTTTCAACCTTTTTTTCGGGATTTTTAATGAACTTGAACTTTTTCATAATCTTATAAATAAGATTGATGAGCTTGTTTGTAACCTTGTGGCTGAATGAAACAAGCAGGAACAAAGCCGTCATTGCAAGCTGAACGGTAAATCCGAAAATAATGAAAAGTGTTGACCAGATGTTTGTAAAAGCATCGCTGAAATAGTTGAACCTTGTGATAACAGCAATAACGCTGACAGCGGTCATTACTATCTGATACACAATGAACTTTTGCGTCATACAAGCCGAACCGAAGCCTACGCTTATGTTCTTTTTTGACATAAGGTAAAGCTGCATAGGCTGTCCACCTGTGCTTGACGGTGTAATCGCACTGAAGAATACTCCGACAAATGCGACCTTCAAAGCCTCAATAAAGCTGAAATTCTCATACTTTGACCGCACATATATCAGCGTGACAACAGCGTCAACAAGGATGTTCAAATCATAAATCAGCAAAGCCGCAAGGATAATCAGCATATTGCAGCCGTCAGGCTTTTTGAGCAAGTCGATCAGACCGTCCTCCGAAACAAAGAAGTAGATGATCAGATAAATCGAGATTGCCACAACAGCGAGATTAAATATCAGCTTTCCGCTGATTCTGAATTTTTTCTTTTCCAAATAAATCTTCTCCTGTGTGTTAAAAGTTGTTATTCAATTGTAGTGGGCATCAAATGTCACAACTGTGGCATTTGCGCAGAATTATATATCCTAATCATACTTTTTTTTAATAAGAAAATCAACAACAAATTTGTAATAAATTGCCGCATGGGAAAATAAATTTATAAATCCACGCTTTTTTATTTAACCGAATGTACTTATTTTAGCATTTGTTCATTACACATAAAGAATTTAAAACTTGCACCCAAACTTTAGCTGTGATAAAATAATACGGTGATATGTGCGGAGGTGTTCTTATGGATACTATGAGTGTGAACGGAAAAGATTTTACCGTCATTAAGCTTCTCGGAAAAGGCAAGGGCGGTTATTCCTACCTTGTTTCAGACGGAGAACACAATTATGTTTTAAAGCAGTTTCACCACGAGCCGTGTTCATACTATACCTTCGGTAACAAAATTCAAAGTGAGCTTAACGATTACGAACGGCTGAAAAATGCCGGGCTAAGACTGCCGAAGCTTATTGACTGCGATGTAGAAAACGAGAGGATTCTTAAAGATTACATTGACGGCAAAACCGCATATGAGCTTGTTTTGCAGAATGAGATGAAACCCGAATACATTGAGCAGATTCGTGAAATGTGCAGACTGTTGAATCCAAAAGGAATTAACATAGATTATTTCCCGACAAATTTCATTTTAAACAACGGACTTTTGTGGTACATCGACTACGAATGTAACGATTATATGGAATAGTGGAATTTTGAAAACTGGGGAATAAAGTATTGGAGCAAAACGAAGGAGTTTTGTGAATACGACGAAAACAATAAATAACGGAGTGAACTTATGGACTTTTTCAGTACAAATCTTTTTAACTGGTACGGACTTGCTTTTGCAATTGCTTTGCTTGTACCCGACATCGTCTATATAAAAAGCAACAGAATAGACAGAACAATTTTTGATAACAGGGCTATGCTCTACATAGAAAGAATCGGAAAATATTGCAGTATTTTTCTTATGGGAATTAACATCGGCGTGCTTGAGGGCGGCTTTACAAAGCCGATTATGGAAACATTTTGGATAATCTCAACCTGTGTTCTGACGGTCGTTGCACTTATTTTGTGGTTTTTATGCTTTAACAGATTTTCAAAATTATGGGCATATCTTCTTACAGCCGTAACTGCAGTAATTTTTATGATGAGCGGACTTTTGCAGGTTAAAACGCTTTTGCTCACGGCAGGCGTGGTGTACCTTATCGGACAGCTTTATGTTACAAACAAGTATGTAAAATCAAAAATGCAATAATTGTGTAAAATATTGTAAAAAGATATTGCAATATTGTTTGTTTGGTACTATAATGACCTTTGGCTGACAAATATTTGTTTTTTGACTGGAGGTGAAAAGATGAATGTTATTATGCTTTTAAAGCATAAAGATTCTTTAAAATATATTTATGAGGACAATACCCTAAGACAGGGACTTGAAAAAATGCGTGCTCACAGCTACACCGCTATCCCTGTTATAACCCGTGACGGAAAATATGTCGGCACGGTGAGCGAGGGTGACTTCTTGTGGCATATAATTGACAAAAAGACTTCGGGCGATATCGAAGAACAGGAAGAATTTCGTATCCGTGACATACTCCGTCCCGACTTTAATCCGGCAGTTAAAATTTCGGTAGGTATGGACGAGCTTCTTGCACGGGCAATGAATCAGAACTTTATCCCCGTAACCGATGACCTCGGTACTTTTATCGGTATCGTAACCCGTCAGGATATCATCAGATATTTTGTCAATAAATAAGATACATGAAACAAGGCGGATGCTGAAAATTGCATCCGCCGTTTTAGTTATGGCAGAAACTGAATTTTAAATATACAGAAATCTACATATCAACTTCAGATTAATGTATTACAATCAAAGTACGGTGAGGAAAATGTACAACATTCTTTTGGTTGAGGACGATAAAAATATTCGTGAAATGCTTGTCGAATATTTTTCAAAAAGAGATAAAGAAAAATTTAATATCACCCTTGCGGAAAACGGCTTAAAGGGACTTGATAAGGCATATGAGAACAGCTATGACCTTTTGCTCCTTGATGTAATGCTCCCCGAAATGGACGGGTTTACGCTTTGCAAAGAAATCCGCAGATACAGCGATGTGCCGATTATGTTCATCACGGCAAGAACAAGCGAGGCTGATATGCTCAACGGCTACGCTCTCGGCTGTGACGATTACATTGTAAAGCCGATTGCTCTGCCCGTATTTTATGAAAAGGTGAAAGCCCTCATCAAGCGTTCAAAAGGACTTGTGCGGCACAATTTGCTTACGGTGGGGAATGTTTCGCTCAATCCGAACAACGGTGTTGTTGTGTCCGACGGTGAAGAAGTAACCCTTACCGCAAAGGAATATGCTATTCTTAAAATTCTGTTAGAGAATAAAAACAGCGTTGTGTCCCGTGAAAAAATCATCACAGCCGTTTGGCACTATGACACGATGATTGATGAAAGAGTGCTTGACACGCATATCAAAAATATCCGAAAAGCATTGGGCGAAAATGCGTCTGTTTTGAAAACGGTAATACGGCGAGGGTATAAGGCGGAGGATAAAAAATGAAATCAAGATATATCAAACGTCGAAAAAAGTTTCATTACATTATAATTTCCGTAACAATAATTGTGTGTCTGCTGGGAACGGTTCTTACCTCTCTTGCAATACTGAACAGCTCCAAAGACTTGCTCGTTGCCAATGCCGAAAATGAGCTTAAAATGAAGATGATTGATCTAGAGCATAACCTTGGCATAAATTTAACAGATTCTCAAGATGATAAGGTGAATGGAGCTTATCCATACAATGACAAAGTAGGATTGCTGAACGAAAATGTTGATAAAAGCAATACATACTATCAGATTACTGATAAGAAAAATTTGACGATAACTACGGATAATGTTCTTACGGTGTATTATATATCGCAAAACAGAAATTATATAAGTTTTGATGTGATTAAAAATTTGCTCAGTGATAATGAGAATAAAGAAATTTGCGGATATCTCAACACTCCGACTGATAATGACGGAAATTACTATGTTTTGATCTGCAAAAAGTTTTATGAAAGCGAAAAATACGGCTATGTCCCTTGTCAGCTTGAGGTTGTAAAGACCAACAAAGTGAATGATTGGTATGTTCAGGATGAAGTTGTTAAAACATATAGCTTTGACCTTAGCAAATATGATTATTTGACCATAGAAGAATTAGAGGCTACTCCGTTTGAAAATGACGAAATGCACCGTAATATAATTGATAAAGATTTTTTTCTTGGAAAGGACAAACCTAAATATTCTCAAAAGAATGTAGAACAAATTCTTAAAGATAACGCCTTATCTTATATTGATATTTACGAATCACCTGCTGTTGTAAATGACGGGATTTTTAAATGTTATTTGTTGAGCAGTGATTACTATTACAACAAAGAAAATCGCTTGATAAGTGATCTCGATGATAGTGACCATGTATATAAAGCAGTACAGGGGTTTTATTTGATTGTTTCTTTAAAAGAAATAAATCTGCTTGATGATTGCCTATGGAAGTTTATAACGGTATTTGCCGTTGCGTTTACGATAATGGCGGTGGTGATTACGGTTGAAATTTTCTCGTGGAAAGATTTTAAAAGGCGAACCGCACAGGAGGAAACCCGTCTTGAAATGACAAATGCAATTGCGCACAATCTCAAAACCCCCTTATTTGTCATAGGCGGTTTTGCGGAAAATCTTAAAAATGAGGAAGATACCGAAAAGAAACTTCACAACATAGAAATCATTCAGCAACAGACCGAGGAAATGGACATTCTTATTCACAGAATGCTCGATTTGTCACGATTCGATTCGCCCGCATTAAAGCTGAATTGCGAAGTTTTTGACTTTAAACCGTTTATTGAGAAAATTCTTGAAAATTATTATGTTCACACAGAACACGAAATTATTTTCATTTACAACTCAAAGGCAAAAATAAAGGCTGACCCTGCCATGCTTAAAACGGTGCTTGAAAATCTTATCGACAATGCCGAAAAATATTCCGATTACGGTTCGGATATCACAATTAATGTTTCGGATGATGTATTGTCAATCAGCAATCAATGCTCGTCATTTGACAGGGAAAATCTCTCAAAATTGTGGCAACCTTATTTCAGAGCCGCAAAGGGAGATAATAAGAGTGGCAGCGGAATAGGACTTTCAATAGTAAAATCCGCCCTTGAAATGCATGGATTCAAATATAAAGCCGAATTTGAAAACGGGATTATAACATTTAAGTTCAGATTTACTTCACTCGATTGAGTTTTTCTGTCTAAAAAATCGGAACAGCCGTAAACCCAATCACGGCTGTTCCGATTATTGTTATTTTGTTATGTATAAAATTCTATTTTTGTTTATAATACATCAGGCAATGGCAGTATCCCTCAAATTCGGGATCGGCAATTTTTGCCCTGAAATCTTCACACATACACAGTGTTGCAGGGCTTCTGATTAACATATACGGACAATATCCGCCCGTGCGTATAAGCTGTTTGCGAACTTCTTTTACAATTTCTTTGTCTGGATTAAGCAGAATTTTCAATTTAATCACCATATTTGCTGGGTAGGTTTTATGCCGATTTTCGGGTATTCGGTAATCTTTTGATTCCACCTACAATTATATCAGCAATGACAGAATTTTACAATAGAAAATTTGCAATAAGTACAAATTTATTTTGAACAATTATAATTAAACCTCAAATGCAATAATATACTATATAAAAAATTCATAAAAAACAGCAAGTGAAGAATTTTTGCGACAATTATTTGCTGAAACAGTTGATTTTTGCAAAATAGTGTGCTACAATGATGTTGTAATTGTATATGCTTTTATCATACAATGATTTTTAGTTTTCAGGAGGAAAAATTTATGAAAAGAGTATTATCTCTTGCAATCGTTTTGATGCTTGCATTTTCCTGCGTGTTCACAGCGTTTGCACAGACAGACGACACAGCGTCACCCGATGAGGCAAAAAAGGTAACAGAGCTTAAAATTACAAAGCTCCCCGACAAGCTTACATACACATCAGAGGATGTGATTGAACCGGATATTGATTTATCAAAAATTGCAGACGAAAATGCAATAGAAGAAAGCCTAATCAAGTATTTCAGTCAGTTCAATCTTGAACTCAAACTTGACCTCACAGGTATTGAAGTTGAGGCGGTTTACAGTGACGGTACAACCGAAAAGGTTGATGCTAAGGACTGCAAAGCTGAGCTTGCTGATCCGTTTAATTACGGCGAAGTAATTAAGGCATTGATTGAATCTGAGAAAAATATGCCTGATTTTACAGAAGATATGACCGAGGATGAGTTTAAAAAAATTGTTACTGAATTAAACTCAAAGCTTTACGGTATGATTTACAGAGAGTATACTGTAAATGTATCATATCAGGATGCACAGACAAGCTATAAAATCAACTTTAAAAACATATGGCCGGATGTACCTGAACTTGATGACCGTTACGAAGTGGTTTCCGTAAAAGCACCCGAAAAGGTGAACTACACAAAGGCTGATACAGATTTCTTCTATGAGGCTGATATGCCGTATGACGGAAGTCCCGAAAGCAAGGAATACTACGATGAAACATATTTCTATCCCGAATTTAAAGGTCTTGAAGTTACTGTAAAGGATAAAATTACAGGCAAAACTTACACAAAGACTTTTGACGGCACAGAGGAAGATATGGTATATATAAGTACTGTTTATGTTCGCCCCGATGACACAAAGACAAATCTTGAAGTTTATGTTATGGGTGATGTAAACGAATGGCTCAATCTTCCCGAAGATGAAGAGTATTCAACAGAGGTTACAGGTACATTCAAGGTTAACTACTATGCAAACGGAGTTCCTTCAAAAGATATTTCTTCAACAAAAGATACTGCAACAAAGGATACAGTAACAAAATCTGCAACAGGCGGCAACGGTGCAGTTCAGACAGGCAACCCGATGACTGCTGTTTCGGTTGCACTTGTAATGCTCGTTGCAAGCGGTGCAATGTTCGTTTGCTACAGAAGAAAGATTGAAAAGTAAATCAAATAATTGACACTCATTTTTCTTAATATTCAGACAACTGCCCCCGAATCTTTCAAAGGTTCGGGGGCAGTTATGTTCTGTAAAAAACGAAACGGCAACGGAAAATTTATCCCGTTGCCGTTTAATACTTTTAATGATTTCTACACTTAATCTTCACCGATAAGCTTTACGGTTGTTGCGGTGTGGTGAACCGCATCAAGATACTTTCCGAAAACATCGGCTGTTTTGATTTTTAAACTTGAGGTGTTTACACACGGATGACAGCCGACATATTCGCCCTTGAGAACATCCTCGTCAACAAGAAGTCTTACTCGGTTGTCCTTGTCATTCATAAGCCCCATAACGCTCACCGCACCCGGCTTGATATCGAGAAATTCGAGCATAAAATCGGGTGCCGCAAACGAAAGTCTTGCACTTCCGATTTGCTTTGACAGTTCCTTTGTTTTAAAAGGTTTGTCACCCGGCATCATAAGAAGATAGAAGTCGGTTTTCTGCCTGTTGCACAGAAAAAGATTCTTGCAAATCAGCACATCAAGCACAGCGTCAATCTCGTTGCAAGCCTCCATTGTGTCAGCGTGTCCGTGGTCGGTTCGCTGATATTCAATTCCAAGGCTGTCGAGAAGGTCATATACTCTGATTTCACGGTCTTCTCTGCCTGTTAAGTCGATTGGTCGTCCGTTGTAAAGTTCCATTTAAAATCCTGCTTTCCTGTAGTGTAATGCCTGTATCAATATTCGCTGTCGTCAATGTAAGAATCGTCTGTATAGTCATACAAATCGGATGAGGAGGTGTAATCATCGTAGTAATATTCGCCTGTGTATTCCTTATAAGATGTTGAATCACCCGGCAGATAATCCTTGTCCATATACAGCTTGCTGTTCAGAATACCAAGCTCCTGCAACGCTTTTATAGTGTTTTTAAAGCTTTTGGGAACAGTATAAACAACCTGTGTTCTTGCGGCAGTATTGCCGTTGTAAGAATCCATATTTCTTATTCCATCGTAATACGAATTAACATCGCCTGTTGCAATCGCAATCACACATACAGCATCGGGTTCGGATTTTATAAAGCTTTCGTATTCACCGTAATTGACATAGGCAACATCAAGCGCATGATCTGCATACTTGGTCATTTGATCTATTTTCGCAAAGTCCTCGTCACTGCAATTATCAAGGTCTTTGAGAAAGGCCTCTTTAATTTTTTCGGCTGCATTTTTGTAATTTTTAGAATAACTTACTGTTCCGTCATCATCAGTATAAATAATTTTGCTTGATACAAAATCAGGATGCTTATCGTCAGTTGCTTTGCCGTCAAAGCCTGAAACGATAAATGTGTTAATATCCTTGTAATCAGCTTTTACAAGCGGACTGTATGCCTTGATATAGCCCTTTGAATAAATGATGTCGGATGTGTCAAGTTCGTTATAAGTGCTTGAAAGATAGCTCTCTGTTTCTTCAAAAGCCGATGCAGAGCTGTATGTTCTTGTAACGATGTTACCGTTGTTGAGTGTGTAGGCAAATGCGTAATCGGGATTTTTTGAAATCTCGCTGAATACAGGAACATTGTCCTTGAACATTGAAACCCAAGTGTTTTTGAACTTGTTCTTTACCGAATAATTGCGGTTGTCAACAAGCTTGAAATGTGCCTCCGAAATACTTGCGATTGTGTCTTTGTCTGTAATATCATCAGCCATATCTTTAAGGTTTTTGCCGACAGCACTGCCTTTTGCCTGATAGTTTGAATTTGCGTCATAGAATCCGGCACTCTTGATATCCTGAGGTTTCGGTACATAACTGTTGTAGCCGAATGCGTCAAAACAGCAGAGAGCAACACCGACGCAGCTTACAATAATCAACGCACCGAGCGGAATCGAAGTTTTGATAAGCTTTGAAAAGCCTCTGTACAAAATAAGATGAACGATTATGTAAACGGGAACGCTTGCAAGAATAAATCCGAAAACAAAACCCGCATATCCGCCCAGAACATTCACCGAACCGAAAAGCACACCGAGGAACATTCCTGCAAGAAATGAAACAAGCACCTTGATTATGTAGCACGGAAGGTGGAATGCAAATGCCGACTGAGCTCTTTCCGCTTTTCTCTTTTTTGCAAGAAAAGCACCGAGAACAATACAAGCAACCGAGAAAATCAGCCAGTAAATAATGTTGATTCCGTCATATGCGGCAAGCGGATTGAGTGCGTTCATGATAATGCTGTCTTTGAAAATGCCGACATAAAAGCCGTCAAAACAACCCACAACAATGCCTTTGATGAAGATTGCGGAAAGCGGATAAGCCACGCAAACCGCAATGAACATAAGCACGGAGTTGAGCATTGTTCCGCAACAAATTGCAATAAGACCGAAAAACGAGATTGATGCAAGTGTTCCGAGGCATATTTTGAGGAACATCGAACTAAGCTCGCTTATTACGGAATTTCCCGTGCAGACCGTGATAATTGAAATCATTCCGAGGAAAAATAATGTCGGGATAATTGACATGAGGTATGCCGACGCTGTTTTTGTGACAAACAGCGTTGACCTGCCAATCGGCAGAGAACCGTACAAATCAGCCTTGCGTTTATTGTGCAGATACGAATAAATTCGCACCGTGTAGATTATTGTAAATATTATTGAAATAAGATAAATGAGGTTTGCCGATGAATACTGGAAAATCTCGATTATGCCTGTGCCTGAGTTTGTAACTCCCAGAAAGTTAAGGCTTGACAATGCACCTGTAAAGGTCATATCATCACCGAGCACCACGCATATTGTGTAGCAGATTACAACCGTTACAGCCGAGATAAGTCCGAATACCACAAGCAACGGAGTACAGGCTCTCAGGTCACTGCGGAAGAATGAAAATGCCTGTTTCATTCTGCTTTTAAATGATGTTTTCTGCGTCATAACCTGCTGCCCCCATTTCACTTATAAAAATTTCCTCCAATGTCATCGGAACGGCTGAAATGTAAAGAGGTTTACACTCCTCAAGCTTTGGCATAAACTCATCTTCCGTTCCTCTGATTGTAAGGTTGAATATATTTCCGTTTCTCCACAAATTGATAACATTGATTTCTTCAAAGAACGAATTGTCGGGAACTTCCGTGAACGCAACCTGAACCTTGCGGAGTCCAAGCTTGATTTCGTCAATTTCACGCTCAAGAAGCAACTTGCCCTTGTGGATAAGGCAGATTCTGTCGCACAATTCTTCAAGCTCACGCAGATTGTGTGACGCAATGACAACGGTCATATCGTTTGCGGAAACATTGTCAATGAGAATTTTCTTTACAAGACGGCGGACAACCGGATCGAGTCCGTCAAAAATTTCATCAAGCAAAAGATATCTCGGACAGGTTGAAATCGCCAATATCAAAGCCGCCTGTCTTTGCATACCTTTTGACATATCAATTATTTTTGCATCAGGGTCAATAGGAAACACGGAGCAAAATTGTCTGAAAGCGTTCTCGTTCCAATTCGGGTAAAGACTGCGGTAAAGATATGCCGTGTTTTCGAGTGTTGCACTGTTTGAAAAATACGGAAAATCGGGAATAAAAAAACATTCGCCCTTAACAGACGGATTGTTATAAATGTTCTGACCGTTAATTTTAACTTCACCGCTGTCAGCATCAAACACACCTGACAAAATTCTCAGAAGTGTTGACTTTCCGCCGCCGTTGCTTCCGACAATGCCGAGTACGGAGCCTCGGTTTATGTCGAGCGTAAAATCATCAACGGCAGTTACCTTACCGAACCTTTTTGTTATGTGATTAACCTCAATCATTCTTACCGCCTCCTTCGTATATGGCGTCAATAATGTCAATAAGCTGTTGACGGGGAACGCTGTACAGTTCTGCATTTTTGGTGGCTTCTCTGAATGCTTTCAGAGCCATATCTCTGTATGCCGTGTCTTTTGTCAGCTTGTCGGTCATAAATGTTCCTCTGCCGACAGTTGAGTAAATGTAGCCGTCAATTTCAAGCGTGCGGTATGCCTTTGCAACGGTATTCGGGTTTACTCCGATTTCTTTTGCAACCGTTCGTACAGGCGGCAGTCTGTCACCCGATTTGAACACACCCGCCGATGCAAGTCTGATTACATTGTTGCAAATCTGCTCGTAAATCGGCACACGGCTTGTGAAATCAATTGTAAACATAGCCGTCCTCCTTTTAATGATTTATATGCGAATTTGTATAACATGGCTAATTCTACACTTAAATTGTACCATTTGATTGTACCATTGTCAATGTACAATTTTAAAGTTTAGAAAACTTTTTAAAAAAATTACTCAAAGTATAAAAGCGGTAAAACCGTCAATAACTATTGTAAAGACAAAACCGATTAAAATTCAGATTCGGGGGTAATTCTTTGCAATACGGAAAAGTTGAAATCTGCGGAGTAAACACATCACAGCTTAAACTGCTTAAAGAAAGCGAAAAACGGGAACTGCTTAATATAATCAAAAACGGTTCTCCTGCCGAAAAGAAAAAGGCAAGAGACAAGATGATTAACGGAAATTTGCGGCTTGTGCTGTCCGTAATTCAAAGATTTACAAACAGGGGCGAAAATCCCGATGATTTGTTTCAGGTGGGTGTAATCGGGCTTATCAAGGCGATTGACAATTTTAATCCGACGCTTGATGTAAGATTCAGCACCTACGGAGTGCCTATGATAATCGGTGAAATCAGACGGTTTCTGCGTGACAACAACTCAGTCAGGGTTTCACGCTCAATGAGGGACACGGCTTACCGTGCAATGCAGATAAAAGAACAGCTCACAAATAAAAACAACCGTGAGCCGACTGTTGAAGAAATCGCCAAAATTATGGAGATGCCAAAGGAACAGGTGGTGCTGGCGCTTGAGGCAATTGTCGAGCCGGTGTCGCTTTATGAACCCGTATTTTCGGATGGAAACGATACTATATATGTAATGGATCAGATAGGCGATAAGAATGACGATTCAACATGGCTTGAAGAAATTGCCGTAAAAGAGGCAATTACAAATCTTTCGGACAGGGAAAAGCGGATTCTTTCAATGAGGTTTTTCCGTGGCAAAACTCAGATGGAGGTTGCGGCTGAAATAGGAATTTCACAGGCACAGGTCAGCCGTATTGAAAAAGGCGCTCTCGATACTATAAAGAAAAACATTTAACCGTAAGTGCAAAACAGCTGTTCAGTCGGACGGCTGTTTTGTGTTTGCATAAATTTATGTGTAAAAAATCACAGGCAAATTTCGTAAAAAAAGACGAAAAAGCAGTTTTTACTTTACTTTCGTACTTTTGTGTGTTAAAATTTTAGTGTATGAAAACATATTGTTTGCAAAATTTACGGAAACAAAATTAAGGAGGAAACGGTTTTGAATTCAAAGCTGAAAAATGATTCTACCGACTATTTATTCAAGGCAATTCTTTCTCTTGAAAACGAGGAAGATTGCTATCGCTTTTTTGAAGATTTATGCACAAGTGCAGAGCTTAAAGCCATGTCACAGCGTCTTGTTGTTGCAAAAATGCTTACCGAAAAAAAAGTATATACCGAAATTGTTAAGGAAACAGGTGCGTCAACCGCAACTATCAGCCGAGTGAAAAGAGCGTTGTTTGACAACGATACATACGGCTACACGCTTGTGCTTGACCGAATTAAAAACGGAGAAAAAGAGTGATGCCGAGCTATTTGTCATTTGCCCGATTTTATGACGGACTTATGCAGGACGCCTGCTATGAAAAACGCTGTGACTATATTTTGAAGCTTGCAGAAAGTTTCGGTCATGATATGGGCATAACGCTTGACCTTGCCTGCGGAACGGGAACTCTTACCCGACTTTTGAAAAAGCGGGGAGTGGATGTTTTCGGAATTGATTACAGTATGGAAATGCTCAGCGAGGCAATGCAAAGTGCCTCCGAAGAAGGGCTTGATATCCTGTTTTTAAGGCAGAAGATGCAGAGTATTGACTTGTATGGTACAATAAATACCTGTGTGTGTACTCTCGACAGCATAAATCATCTTACAAAAATTGAAGATGTTGCAAAAACATTTGACCGTGTGGGACTTTTTATGGACGATGACGGTCTGTTTATTTTTGATGTCAACACGGTGTACAAGCATAAAAATGTTCTTGCGGATAATACCTTTGTGTATGAAAACGACAGCGTTTTCTGCGTATGGCAAAACACTCCCGAAGATGATAACAAGGTGAAAATCGACCTTGATTTCTTTGAGGAAGAAAACGGTGTGTATTATCGTTCGTCCGAAAGCTTTTCGGAAAGAGCCTATACAGATGATGAAATCAGAAAAATGCTCACGGATGCAGGTTTTGAAGTAGAGGCTGTTTACGGCGATCTTACCCTTGAAAGCCCGAAAGCGGATGAACAGAGGGCAATTTATGTTGCAAGAATGAAAAAATCACGCAACAAAGAGTTTAATGAATCGAAAGGATAACCGATATGGATAAAATAATTCGTTGTATTACATCTGACGGTGCGATTATGGCGGCTTGCGTTGATGCCTCCGACATAGTTTTTACCGCAAAGAAGATTCACCATCTTTCACGCAGTGCCACAGCCGCACTCGGCAGACTTTTGTGTGCAACCTCAATTATGGGCGATATGCTCAAACAGAAAGATGCGTCAGTCAACCTCCGTGTAATGGGTGACGGTGAACTCGGTCCCGTTATTGCAGTCGGCGACAGCAGCGGCAATGTAAAGGGTTATGTCGGCAATGCAGACTGCCCGACGGAATATTACGAAAACGGCAAAATCAATGTTGCAAAAGCAGTCGGCAGAACAGGTATGCTAAATGTTATGCGTGACTACGGCTCAGGCGATCCGTACATAGGTCAGGTTGAGCTTGTCAGCGGTGAAATTGCCGAGGATATTGCAAACTACTACGCAACAAGCGAACAGATTCCTACAGTTTGTGCCTTGGGTGTGCTGATTGACAAAGAGGACGGCGAGGTTTTGCTTGCAGGCGGATTGCTTATTCAGCTTCTTCCGGGTGCAGACGATACTGTTATTGACAAGCTGGAAAAGAATATTGCAGAGCTTGAACCCGTTACAACTATGCTTGCAAAGGGCATGAGTATTCTCGATATCTGCAAAACAGCCCTCAAAGGCTTTGAGGTTGAAGTGCTTGACGAAAACCCTGTTAAGTATGTTTGCGGTTGTTCAAAAGAAAAGCTTGAAAATTATTTTTGTACCCTCAGCGATGACGATATCCGTTCTATGGTCAATGAACAGGGTGTTGCCGTTGCAACCTGTCACTTCTGCAATAAGAAATATGTCTTTACAAAGGATGACCTTGAAAAGCTGATTGCAGAGAAAAACAGCAAAGAATAAAGATTTTTAAAGGCCTTGTCGCAAATGTTCGTGATGTCACTCGTAAAAATGAAAAAAATTTCAAAAAAGTGTTGACATTTGGAACAAGTTGTAGTATGATAATATCTGTCGCTGAGAGATATTCGAAATTCAACAGAACTTCGATAGAGCGACAAAGGCATGTGGGAGCATAGCTCAGCTGGGAGAGCATCTGCCTTACAAGCAGAGGGTCACA